>Ga0075737_119_pt1 | contig 6773 bp, 5 predicted proteins | sample RifGroB1_FD_68429 | JGI IMG/M metagenome (GOLD analysis project Ga0075737, IMG submission 68429) | Microgenomates (Woesebacteria) bacterium GW2011_GWB1_44_11 | reverse complement strand
TAATGATTTACGACCTGAAGTTCGTGGGAAATAAAAATAATTGTCAGGTCTTCCTCCGCCTGCAGCTTATGGATAAGGTCATAAATCGTTTCTTCCCCCGATACGTCAATGCCTGAGGTTGGTTCATCAAAAAGAAGTACGTTGGGTTTTCCCAAAAGGGCGTAGGCGATTAGGACTCTTTGAAGCTCCCCTCCCGAAAGGTCCCCTAAACGGGTTTGCAGTACGCGTTTATCGTTATGCAGGTGTTTTGCCTCTTCCAAAAAGCCGACTGACCTAATAATTTCATAAATTTTTGCCTGTTTCTTTTCTTTAAAATGAAAAAAATCATTTACCGTTAGGGGGAGGTCTTTGGCAACAGCCAGCTTTTGAGGTACGTATCCGATTTTTGCATCATCCGCCCATTCAACTTTTCCCGTAAAGGGAACTAAGCCTAGAAGTGCCCTGAAAAGTACGGATTTGCCTGCGCCATTGGGGCCGATTATTGCCAAAGTGTCATCCCGGGCCACTTCAAAACCGATGTCTTCAAGAATCACATGATTGTCAAACTCAACTCTAAGACCCGATACGGTTAAGATATTAGGTTTGGGTTCCATAATTTTATTGTATCATTCTTTTTCCCACCCTTTTGGAATAAATGGCGCGTTCGATAACCTCGTCAAGTTTTTCATCGGGGGCTGGGAGGGGCTTACCGTCCGGCCAGTATCCCAAAGTAATAAGAAGGGAGGTAATAAAATCCAGGCGCAGCTTTTTGAGCATTTTTGTGGATTTTAATTTAGAAAGCGTCTCAAGAAGTAAGTCGTAAACTTCGGCTTTTTCTTCCCCGTCATGAGTAATCCTGCCAACTACCTCCATTAAATAGTAAGCAAGGGAAATTCTTCTCAAGCTTTTTCTTATCTCGGCAAAGTCCTCAATAACCTCCGCCTCCGTAATCATGCCAAGTCCCCTGCCGCGGGCGGCCTGGAATTTTATTTTATTAAATACCTCAACGTGTCCTCTTTTTTTACTTTTAGGCCGTCGGATTCCTTTGGCTATAAGACTGACTTTGCCGAAATTTTTGGTGTAAAGCACCAAAATCCTGTCCGCTTCACCGAAATTACGTCTTGCTATAACAATTCCTTCGGAGGTGTAAGCCCGGGGCTTCATAGAGGCATTCTACATTCAATAATCCATTTCCTACAATCCTATCTTTAATTCTTTGTCGGTTTTCAGGAAAAACTCTTCCGTGTGTTTGCCAAGGTTAACCGTGTATAAAAACCCGTCGGTTCCCGGCTGTTTTTGTATAAGAAGGTTATATTGCTTGGATACCTTAAAAGGCAACTTATACTGGAAAGTGACCTTTGCCACTCCTTCCGGCCTGAGCTGGAAAAATCCGGCAAAAACGGTTTTTCCCAAATCTTCATAGGGATCCTCTTTGGCCTCAAGTCCTTCGGATGTAATTAGGCTGCTGCCCTTGGGAACATAAATTCTCACCCAGGTGGGCAGAACCGAATTAAGCCAGCCGTCCTGCTTCTCGGGGTTTTTATAAGTAATCGTTACGGTTTTTGTTACACTCCCGTCACCTGAAATTTCAATATCCTGCTCTACCTCCTCATATGCATAAAGGTTGGATTTGCGCCCCCCCAGGTTGGCATCACTAATGTGAAGATAGTCCCCTTCATAATCCCTGATTATTCCCCCGACCCCGAATCCGGCAGCGGCGGCTTGGTTTTTTTCATCCATCAGGTAGAAAAGTACGTGTTTTTCAATAAGGGAGGTGAATGTTGCTCCTATTAAGTCGGAAAGTTTTTCCTTCGGCTGTCCCAGGGCGTTTGCCAAAATTGAATTCATTAGAGGCCCTATTATTTTTTTCCTGTTATCGGAATTGGGGGGTCTTAGGATAATCTTGCCCGTAAGGGGGTCCCAGATGATGGGCCCTTCCACATCCGCAAATGCTTCAAGTTCGTGAATAACCTGGGGGCAGTTACATTGAGGGTCTATCTTTGTACTGAAATTGCCGAAGCCGGGAACGCCGATGGGGCCAATAACATCCAGCAGGTTTACTAGAAGCTGAGTATCAACCGCGATGATTCCGTCGATGTTGCCGATTCCGACCTGCTTAACCGCCGGAACCACATCCTGCATGCTGACTGCAAAATCCGGCGACCAGTTCATGTCCCTTAACCTCAAGTTCGGAGACAGTATGTAGGGGCCTTTGATGTATTTTACAATGGGGGCCGGGGCCGGCTTGGAGGGTTTGTATTGGGCATCAAGCGAATAAATGTCGCTACTGGATACCGGATTAAACTTCGCCTTGTCCACTTTCATTATCGCATAGGCCGTCATAAATCCCCCTGTGGGCCTTAGTTCTTTATCGTTTTGGAAAAGCAGGAGGTAGGTCCGCGGGGAGTCCATTCCCAGTAAGTAAGGTGTTACCTCCAAAAAGGGTTTGCTGTTTACGACAAAGGCGGAGGCTTCGCTCACCAAAGCCTGGACTTTCTTTATCTGGGGCTTTAAGGGTTTATCCTGGAACTTGTCGGGGTATCTGTCCGCGTTAATTTGGCTTAGTTCATCTTGAACTTTTTTAACGTCTCCCGATATGGAATCAATCTTGGGAAGAAGATCCGGAATTGTTTTAACAACAAAATCTATTCTTTCCTGGGTTGTCTGCTCTCCTGTTTTTGCGGCTAAAACGTTGCCGGAACCGTCTTTGAAGCCCAAAAGATCGGCATATGGCGCTACTACCGTCAGGACGGTGTCGCCGGCGGAAAGTCCGGCCTGTCCCGCCGCAATCCCGTGGCCGACGTCCCCAATATAGGGCCCCGCAAAGGGAATGTATTTTTCCCAGGCAATGAGTTTATAAACTGAAGCCAGTCCGTTTAGGGATTTTCTGGTATTGGCAAGTTCCGATTTGATTTTAACCAGGTCTTGGGTTTTTGCAGAATCGTTAAGTCTATTAGCGCTTGCAAGTACGCCTTTTGCTTTCTGGTAAAAAAGGAGTCCCGAGATTAGGTTATAAAGTAAAAAAAAGCCAACTACTCCCAGGGCAATCAGCAAGGGTTTTTTCTTTGGGTTGGGTTTTTTTACTATTTTGTTGGAAACTTTGTCGGATATTTTGATGGCTGGTTGGGCATCCTTTTTATAAACATTCTGATCTACGTTTTTGTCAACGTTTTGATCAACTTTTTTATCAGCATTCTGATCAACATTCTGGTCAACGTTTATCTTAGGTACAAGGGTGGAACCATTCCGGGCAGTATCGCTTTCACCGTTTTCCAAATTAATTTTAGGCAACAAAACACTTCCTTCTGGCATCATTCATGATACAACAAATAGAAGCGGTATCAAAACTCTCTACACGGCACCGACTCCGCTGATCATGGCGATCGGGGTTTTGAGGATAATAACAATATCCGTCCAAAGAGATTTCTTTCTGGCGTATAGGGCGTCCATCTCTATCCTTTTGTCAAAATTGATGTTGCTTCTTCCCGTAACTTGCCACTGTCCCGTTATTCCGGGTTTTACTGTCTGGGTTTCTACTACAAATTTGTGCGTCCCCGGGTACCTTATTTGCTGTTCTTCTATCTCGTCGGCGTGATACGGTCTGGGGCCCACCAAACTCATTTCTCCTTTTAAGACATTGAAAAATTGGGGGGTTTCGTCAATGGAATACTTCCTCATAAATTTTCCGAATTTGGTCACCCGGGGATCCTCGTGAAGCTTGAAGCTGGATTTTTTATATTCGTTATACAACTTCTTAAACCTGGGGTCCTTGGTAAGCAGGTAGTCTGCGTTTACCGCCATGGAACGGAATTTATAGAGCCTGAATATTTTTCCGTTTTTTCCGATACGTTTCATATGCGAATTTGTTTTTTCAACAAGCACCGGGCCGGGGGATGTGATGCTTATGATTATTGCGGTAAGGATCATTACCGGGAAAAAAACAATAATCAGGATTGTTGAAAGAATTATGTCCATAATTCTTTTAGTAACGGTGTAAAACATATAGTTAATATTACAGAAGCTCTACCCTTTTTTCCTCTTTCAGTTTTTCTACGATCTTCTTGACGCTTTGTGCTCTGCTTTTGGCACAAATAAGAAGCACGTCTTTTGTGTCTATTACCGCGATATTGTCAACATCCAGGATTGCTATCACCCTTCCGTCGGTGTGGATTATGGCATCAGAAGTATCCATATTTATAACCTCCCCGGGATTTTCACCTTTGATTATCACATTTCCGTCGGTGTCTCTATCAAGGTTTTCCCAAACTTCCTTCCAGTCACCTATATCCGTCCACCTGTAATCGGCAACTATCATAATGAAGTTTTTGGCCTTCTCGCTAACCGCGTAATCTACGGAGATATCGGGAAGCTTTTCGTAGACACTTTTCATTACATCTATTTCTTTAGAGGAGCCTATGACTTCCGAGATTTCCTTCATTCCTTTGGCCAGTTCCGGAGCGTGCTTGGAAAGTGCGAAAAGGAAAGCTTTTGCACTCCAGACGTATTGGTTGCCGTTCCAAAAAAAGTCTCCCGACGCGATATATCTTTCGGCCACTTTGAGTTCCGGCTTTTCGGTAAAGGCTTCCACCCTAAAAACGTATTTCCCTCCCACATCGGCCAGTCTTTCTCCCTTTTTTATATAACCGTAGCCTACGTTTGGATATGTTGGCTTTATGCCGACTGAAAGAAGCAGATCTCTACCAAAAACGGCTTCTGCTGCGGCAAAAAGATTTTTAAAGTATTCTCTTTGGGGATCAACCAAATGGTCGGCTGATTCGTTTAATATGACCGCATTGGGATCTTGTTTAGAAATGTACAAAGCTCCGAGTGCATGCGCAGCGGCTGTATTCCTCTTCATCGGTTCCACAATGATGTTTCTCGGTAAAAATTCGGGGATCTCCTTAATTATCTCTTTTTTATATGCATCGCTTGTTGTGACGGCAAAAATCTTATCCCAATCAATAATTTTATTGAAACGGTATGCCGTTATTTGAGTAAGCGTTTTGTTGTTAAAAAGCCTCAAGAATTGTTTTGGAGAGCTGTTTCTGGAAACGGGCCAGAGACGCGTTCCTCCTCCCCCGACAACCATCAAACCGAAGATGTGTTTTTTATAGTCGTCTTTTTTCAGCGGACTAATTTTCCGAAAAAGTTCTTTCAACCTCATTTAGATATTCTAGCATTTTTCACAAAATCAACAAATTGCTTCTTAAATCTCTTTTTGGAAAATCTCTTTGCATTTTCCGTCAGATTTTTATAACTGAACCTCATTTTTTCAAATTTCCTGACCGCCTTGATCAGACTTCGGGATTCCTGTTTATCGAAAAATACTCCGGTGATGCCGGGGGTAACGGTATCAAGTGCTCCTCCTTTTTTGTAAGCAACAACGGGCACTCCCGCGCTTTGCGCCTCGGCAGCAACTATTCCAAAATCCTCTTCCTGGGGCATTATGAGAGCTTTTGCTCCCGAATATAATTCTTTTAGTTTAATATCATCAACCTGACCGAAAAATTTAATGTTGCTGCCGGCTATTTCTTTAAGTTTTGCCTCCTCGCTCCCGGAGCCTACTATATAAAGCGGATACTTTAATCTGTTGAATGCCCGGATGGCCAGATCTACCTTTTTGTAAGGGATAAGGCGGTTAACAATCAAGTAATATTTCCTCTTTTTTTGCCTGCCCGGCACATGGCCAGCCGCAAACGTCATATCAACGGGCGGAAAAATAATTTCCGATTCCCGTTTATAGTATCTTTTTATCCGATTCTTAACTTCCGTGGAAATTGCAATCAGTTTGTCGGGCCTTTCGGATGCCTTAACATCCCAACGCTTGAGGTATCTGACGAAGGGTTTTGAGATAACGCCGAAAAAGGGAATAAATCCGAACTTACTGGGAGGGTTTTTAAAATAAAAACTCTTACCGCTCCAAAGGTAACGGGTGGGGGTTAAAAGATAACAAATGTGCATTGTGGCGGGTTTTGTACGGACTCCCTTGGCCGCTTCACTTGTGACGGATATAACCAGGTCAAAACGGGAAAGGTCAAAGGATTCAAATGCCAAAGGCATCAAGAAAGGTAAAAGTTCATGATTTGATTTGGCAAAGGGAAGTTTTTGCAAAAAAGAGGTTTTAATTACAGGGAAAACTTTTGCCCATGGAGCTTTCTCGGAATCGTAGACAGATGTGTAAAGTGGGGCTTTGGGAAAAATTTCATGGAGAGCAAGGAGGACTCTTTCGGCTCCTCCCCATTTATTTACCCGGTCGTATACTATTGCAACTTTCATATATTTTCAAAGTTTCTCCCGCCATTTTAGCCCACGAGTACCGTTTTACAAAATCTTTTGCTTTTATAATTTTTTCCAAACGCAAACCCGGTTCCGTTTTTAAAGCTTTCTCCATGGTTTCTTTGATAGAGGCGGCGTTTCGGGGATTAAAATATATCGCATTATCTTTATATATTTCTTTGAATACTGGAATGTCGGAAGCAAGTACCAATGTTCCCGAAAACATTGCTTCCAACCCGGGCAGTCCAAATCCTTCTGAAAGTGAAGGGAATACAAAACCTACCGAGTTTTTATATAGTTCAAAAAGCTTTTCATCGGGTACAAAACCGAGAAGTTTCACAAATTTACCCGCTTTTTGATCGCTTATTGTCTTTTCAAGTCTCTGGGTAAATATTCCCCTCGATGATGCGATTAGCAAAAATACCGGTTGAACAGTATTTATGTTCAATAAAACTGTTGCTTCTATCAACTTTTTAAGATTTTTATGCGGATATGCGTTTCCCGCGTAGACAAAGTAA
>Ga0075737_123_pt1 | contig 7495 bp, 10 predicted proteins | sample RifGroB1_FD_68429 | JGI IMG/M metagenome (GOLD analysis project Ga0075737, IMG submission 68429) | Microgenomates (Woesebacteria) bacterium GW2011_GWB1_44_11 | reverse complement strand
AACACGTCTCTTACCATTGCGTTAAACAAAGAAAAAGCAAACAGCAAAATGAATGGGATCGCGATCAAAAACAACAGCCAATGTGACGTGCGCATTGCACAGCCTCCTTTTCTTTAAAGTGCCAGGTTAGTTTATATATGAAATATAATACTCAAGGAACCATATTATAGGACAGGTGAGTATTTATGTCAATCGATGGACGTTGTATTTAACAAAGCGTCGCAAGGCAATCGACCGACTTTTACACATTAAGGTGAAGGGAATGTTTTTGTTTTTTTGAACCACATGGATTTGAAAGATCCGGTTATTAAGACTTTTCGGCAACGAGAACTATTCTATGGCGCTGAAGGGCTATTCCTTTTTCCGTTTTGTGCTCTGCGATATACCGTGCAAGATTGTCTCTGTCTTTTATGGGGTCGTAATCCTCAAAAATAGGGACTTTCTCCAGATAACTGCTCAGATCAACCGATGTTTTAAAATATTCGGTATATAAGTACTCTCCCGCACAGGAAACCGTAAGCCAGACATCTTCAAGATCCTTAATGTCCCTTTTTAAAACAGGTTCGTTCCACTTTCCGTAATTCTGACCTCTCCCGAAAATTTCTTTTATACTCCGAAGATTTCGGAAAAGTATTGATTATGGAATATATCAATCTTCCTGAAACTGACGTTTGTTATTCCCGTTTCCTTTTGCAATTTACATGCGGTTTCTAGCATGCTGTCGGAGGTTTCTATTGCCGTGATTTTTTTAAAGTTCGGGGCGACACTTAGCGTAAATCTTCCGTCTCTGGAACCCACATCCAAAGCTTCTATACGGGAATCCGCGGCCTGCAGGAGTTCGCTTATAAATCTTTCTTCAGGGTCCTCACCGGGAAACTCTTTCTGCATGTCAACTTCCGTAGAATAGTTTTCGAATTTCTCGGCTACTTTATTGTAAAAATCAATTTCCATGGGGATATAATAGCACCTTAAGGGTAGCAGTTGGGCCAGAGGGCACTTTTTCCGATACTTAGGGCGTAGGCAGCGGTTTGAACGGCTTCCTCCGCATTAAAGCGCAGGTTTGCGTCCGGATCCTCTCCGATTTTTACTCTCAGGTTTTTCCAGGTAACGGCTCCGAACTGATAAAGGCCGGCATATCCTAAATTTTGGGCTAAAGGGTTAAATCCTGATTCGCAGATTGCCATGTAGCGCAAAACGTCAGGGCTTACCCCATACTGCCCTGCAAACCTGTTTATAAACTCATTAATTTGCTGGGAAGTGTATTTTGGCTGCGGAACGGGCGTTGGGGTTTTGGTCGGGGTAGGTTTGGGCTTTGGTGTAGGGGTAGGTGTCGGGGTGGCAGTCGGCGTTGGAACGGCGGTTGGAACGGGTGTTGCCGTAAAGGTGGTTACTTCTGCCAAAATTTTTTGCTGGGACTTGTCCCTATTTATCAAGAGTAGGGCAATGCCTTCCCCTGTAAGAACCAAAAGAAGAAAATATAAAACAAGCGTTTTCATCCGCGCTATTTTACCATGCTTAATTCATTTATTTTCAACTTGTCCCTTTGCGATTTTAATAGGCTTAATTTTTAACTGAAAGGCATCATCGATTTCCAAAGACTGCATCTGGAATCCTGTTATGTAGTCTGGGTGAAATTTGAATTTTTTTGCCGCCTGGTCAAATATCTCGCTATCCCAGATATTTACTATCAACTCCTCGGTAATTACACCTATGTAATCGGGGATTCCCTGTCCTTTTACGCGTGAGTAGAGAACAGCGGTTTTAACGTCGGCGGGTTTCATCTCCCAGCACTTGGAGGTAATCATATTAAGGGTTTCTCCTGTATCACATATCTCATCTACCACCAAAACCTTCTTTCTTTTTAAGTCTTTTGCGGGCAAAACCGACCATACGGGGCGTTCGTGTTTAATGACATTGTTTTCCCTTCTCGATATGCGAATGGGGAAAAGATCTTTTTGAAGCATGTGTGATACTAGGGTGGCTGCCATAAGGCCACCACGGCCGTTGCCTACTATGACGTCGGGATCGTACTTGGCTATATTTTGTACAAGACCTTTGCAAAGCCTATGGAAAACTTCCCAGGAAACGGGTCGTATTCCAACCTTTTCCTTGTACGGATATTCCTTGTATCTTTTATCTTGTTCAACCATGTTCCCAATAAAGAAGTGTTATTGTACCATTTTAGAGGCAACCAGGCTATTTGCCTGCCGCGCCCGGGGGATGGACTATGCCGGTTTGAACTGGGTAACCCGCTTTACCTCCTTCACTCACAGAATAAGGGCGTTTTGTTATAGTATTCCCGAGATAACGCCCGCGTGGTTTTCTTCTCCTGCCGAATACAAAAATCTTTCTCCGGCTGATTTGCCCGAAATTGCACTACCCAGCGGGGAGTCGGGCGAAATAAAATTAATTCCTGAGATATAGGCGGAGTTTTTTACAAAATAGAACTCCGAAATTCTTCCGTCGTCAAATGTTACGGAAGTAAAGCAAACGGGGGACACGGTTTCTGGCACGGCGCCTATCCGGGATTCTTCAATTTCCGCTTTAAGTTTTTTGAGCTGTTCAAGCTTTTGATAACTTAAAAGTGCCGTATTACCGGCATGTTCCGCATCTCCAGCGGCGGAATAGGAAGTGGCTAACCCATGGCTTGCTTCGTTTGCAGTCTTTCTTGTATGCAAAGCGGAAACTTCGGCTTTCCCGAGTTCTTCCTTTAGCCTTGCTGCCAGATTCTCAAGTTTTTGTCTTTTCATTAAGCAATTGTACCACCGGTGCAATGTCTGCTATATTATTTAAATATGCCAAATGTGCTTCAAGGAAAAAAGTTGGGTTTTATTTATAACGTCAGACATAAGTATCCCGATCCCAAAGACCCCGAAACTTTCAATGAGACGGATTTTGACGACCCTGTCACGATTGAATCTATAGTGACGCACCTTACAAACATAGGCTTTGATGTTTTGGCTATCGAATCCGACACCCGGGCGGAGGAAATTTTGATTAGGGAAAAGGAGAATATCGGTTTTATCCTGAATTATTCGGAGGAGGTTTTCGGCTCAAACCCTAAAATTTATATGGCCGAGGTTTTGGAAAAAATAGGCCTTCCTTTTTCCGGTTGTTCCAATGAAGTTCAAAATATAGTCATAAATAAGGGCAAGATGAAGGAGGTTTTGCTTTCCAAAAACGTTCCCACTTTACGTTTTCAGGTTATGAAAAGTGAGGGTGAAAGATTGGATCCCGAACTCCGCTTCCCCGTCATCGTAAAACCCATCGCCAGGGGGTCTTCCGCGGGAATAACGAATAAAAGCGTTGTCCACAGGGACAAAGAATTGCACGAACAGGTTAAATTTATTCTTGATACTTTTAAAGAGCCTGCATTAATTGAACCTTTCATAGAAGGCAGAGAGTTTTCCGTAGGAATGTTGGGAAATCCTCCCGAAGTTTTTCCTATAATCGAACCCAAACACGAAAGCCTTCCCAAAGATTATTACCACATTGATTCGCTGGAGGTTAAATGGCTCTTGGAAGAGGAGTTGGGGGAAAACTATTTTAATTGTCCCGCCAAGGTGGAACCCAAGCTTAAAGACCGCATAGAAAAGGTTTGTCTTTCCGCATGGGAGGCTCTTGATATTACCGACTTTTGCAGGATTGATCTCAGGGCAGACTCTGTGGGAGATATATACGTTCTTGATATCAATACACCCCCCGGCTTAATTCCTCCGGAAATATCAATGACTTCATATTTTCCGATGGCCGCAAGAGTTATGGGTGATGACTATGAAACACTTCTGCGTAAAATTATTTCTGAAGGACTCAAAAGATACAAACTGAAAGATTCTATTTCCCCAAGTGCGAGGGGTTAAAGTTGTAGGGGAATATGGCCTTTAGGGAAGTTATTCTTACGACTTCCCCTTCGGTATCGGCAACAATAATGAGGCAATTGTCCGTATGCTCCACTATCCTTTGCAAACATTCTCCGCAAGGACCGGAGTTTCCCTTCGCGCAAACCGCAACTGCCCTTATGAATTTTCTGTTGGGTATTGAGGCTCCTTCGCTGTTGGCGGCTGCGATTGCCGATCCTTCCGCGTGATTTGTAGGAGAGTAGGCAACCGATTCCGAGTTGCATCCTCCGAAGATTTGTCCGTCGGTTGTTAAGAGAGACGCTCCGACATTGTAATGCGAGTAAGGGGTATATGCACGCCGCCTGTAATTAACGGAGCAGGAAACAAGGGCATCGATGACATCTTTTCCCAACTCTTTGACTTCGGATTTAATAAATTTATACTCGGCCAGTAAGTCCGCTTCCGAAGGCGTCCAAATTCTATCCGAATAACGTTCCATATATCAGACGTTATACAGCAATTAGCGTAAAAGTCAAAAAGATAGCTTTCTTCCGTGCATGATTTGGCAGGTAATTTGGAGAGGGTTCAAAAAAGTTTTCTATTTTACAAAAATCCAAAAAAGAATTGATAGGGCAATCCTGTAGATTCCGAACGAAGTAAAATCATGTTTTTTAACATAGTTCACCAGGAATTTAACCGCGGCAACGGCAAAGAAAAAGGAAAGAACAGATCCGATAAAAAGCGTTAAGACCCCGCCTTGAGTTATCATGTCCCGGGATTTATATATATCAAAAACTGTTGCCGCAAACATGGTTGGCACTGCCAAAATGAATGAAAATTCTACTGCAGCTTCGCGTTTCAAACCCGTCAAAAGCCCGCCCACAATTGTTGCTGCGGCCCTTGAAACGCCGGGAATAACCGAAATCGACTGAAAAGTACCGATAATAAAAGCTTGTTTATAAGTGATTTCGGAGGATTTTTTAACTTCCGACTTCTTTCTTTTTAAAAACCATTCCACTGCGATCAAGGCAACACCTCCCCAAAAAAGGGCATTAAGAGTTATTGAACTGCTTCCGAGAAGTACCTCCTTGATAAGAGGATAAAGGGTGGCTCCGACAACGGCGGTGGGGATAAATGCCACAAATATTTTTTTGACAAGATCACGGCTCATCAATAACTTTTTGAAGTAAAGTACGACTATTGCCAAAATTGCACCGAGCTGGATTACTATCTCAAAAGTTTTAACAAAGTCGGTTTCGGCAATTCCCATTAGTTTCGAGGCTAAAATAAGATGCCCTGTGGAGGAAATAGGCAGGAATTCCGTTAAGCCCTCAAGAGCGGAAAGGATTAAAACTTGGATAGAGTTCATCGATTCAGTATATTCGTGTTATAATTTGTGGTCAAATACTAGTGTATAAGGGCCTGTAGTATACTGGTAGCACGCGCCCATGGCATGGGTGAAAAGCGGGTTCGATTCCCGCCAGGTCCACCCAAAGGATTGCTAATTAGCTTCATTTGGCGTAAAATATCCTATAATGGAAATCAGGAATATTGCTATTATTGCTCATGTTGATCACGGAAAAACAACTCTCGTGGACGCTCTTTTGCGCCAGTCTAATACGGTAATGAAGAAAGATAAATATTATCGATACTCCGGGTCACGCGGACTTTGGGGGAGAAGTGGAGAGGGTTTTATCCATGGCCGACGGAGCACTTCTTTTGGTTGATGCCAAGGAAGGGCCCATGCCTCAGACAAGATTTGTTTTGAGGGAAGCTCTTAAGCTGGGTTTGAAGATCATTGTCATTGTAAATAAAATCGATAAAAAGGGAGCCAGACCCGAGTATGTGCAGGGGAAGACTTTTGATCTTTTTTGCGAACTCGGAGCAGACGAGGAAACCGCTCTTTTTCCCACGGTTTATGCAAGCGGGCGCGACGGCAGGGCTGGGCTTACTCCTGACCTGGACAAAATGACCGATATTTCGACTATTTTTGACGCGATTTTGAAATATATTCCGGAGCCTGATGCCAATTTGGATAAACCCCTTCAGATGCTTGTCAGCAATATCGGCTACGACAATTACAAAGGAAGGATCGCCATTGGTAAGATCCACTCCGGCTCCATCAAAAACGGCCAGGAAATTGCCCACATTGACAGAGACGGAGTCATAACAAAGTATAAAATAACTTCCCTTTCAACCTTTAAAGGCCTCGGAAAACTTGAGGAGGAGGAAGCTGTCGCCGGGGATATTGTGGCGGTAACGGGAGTGCCTGATGTAAATATCGGGGAAACTTTCGCCGATCCCGTTACACCGGTAGCACTGCCCCTGATCGATATTGAAGAACCCACCGTAAAAATGGTTTTTATGGTTAATAATTCTCCTTTTGGGGGGAAAGAGGGGGAGTTTAAAACATCAAGCCAGATTAAGGCCAGACTTTATAAAGAGCTTGAAACCGATGTGGCCCTAAAAGTGGAGGATAACGCAGACGGAACATGGACGGTATTCGGAAGAGGGGAACTGCATTTGGCGATATTTATAGAACGTATGAGGCGCGAGGGATATGAGTTCCAGGTTTCCAGGCCTCACGTTGTCAATAAAGTAGTCGACGGGAAAAAACTGACTCCGTACGAGAAGGTCTATATCGAGGTTCCCGAGACGTATTCGGGAGTGGTTATCCAAAAAATGGGTATGAGACATGCCACCATGGACAATCTGGAAACCACCGAGGGCCTTACTTATTTGGAATTTACGATTGCCACAAAGGAACTCATTGGTTTTAGAAGCGAATTTATAACGGATACGAAAGGACTTGGCATAATGAATGCTGCATTTTTCGAATTCCTTCCCGATGACGGATTTACCCGGGAGAGGGAAAGGGGAAGCCTTGTTGCTTACGAGACCGGGGAAACCAGACTTTACGGAATGACCCAGGTTCAGGATCAGGGGGAACTTTTCATCGGTCCGGCCGTAAAAGTATATAAAGGGCAAGTTGTGGGCCAACATAGCAGAACCGGAGATCTTCGTATTAACGTCTGCAAAGAGAAAAAATTAAGCAATATGAGAAGTAAAGGGGAAGGAACCATGGAACATTTTAATACTCCCAGGGAGATGGGGCTTGAAGACGCTCTTGAATATATAGATGATACCGAGTTTGTCGAGGTAACTCCAAAATCAATCCGCATCCGAAAAGTCATACTGGATGAGGTCGAGGCACGTAAACAGGCAAAACTTCTGAAAAACAGATAACCCTTCAAAATTTGACATTTGTTCATTATTGTTATAGGATAGTTTAGTTGAAATATAGCTTTTTCATCTAAGGAGGTGAAATAATGAACGCCAATATAGTTATTGGTTTATTGGTGATTCTTACAGTATCTGTCTCGGTTTCGATGTTTTGTATTTTCTTAAGATTGACAGATATAGAGGTCGATTTAGCAAATATCGCCTCAGAACTTAAAATCGCCAACAATAAAAAATAATTTCAACCGGGAGGTGAGATCCAAAAAATCTAAGCTAATAAAATCTCACCTCCCAAGTAATTCTTCTAGATAAATACCATTTGCTATATAATCAAATCGTGGAACCTTTAAGACATTCAACTGCACATCTTTTGGCAGCGGCCGTGACGGAACTTTGGCCAAATGCCAAACCGACGC
>Ga0075737_121_pt1 | contig 13577 bp, 10 predicted proteins | sample RifGroB1_FD_68429 | JGI IMG/M metagenome (GOLD analysis project Ga0075737, IMG submission 68429) | Microgenomates (Woesebacteria) bacterium GW2011_GWB1_44_11 | reverse complement strand
GAAACCGTGGCTTCACAAACCATGGTTTTGTCGGATTCCTTTTTAACAGGATGCGTATAATCGCTTTCAAAAGGAATATTTAGAACTATTTTTCCGTCCGAATTGTCTTTTATGCACTTCACCGAATATTTCGAATGAGCTTCTTGTAAAAAATCAGGGTCACCTGTCCTGATAAAGGTGTCCTTGATAAGCATCAGGCCCTCTCTGAAAGTAGGATTCTTCTGAAAAAAATCTTTATACAAGGAATTGGACAGAATGTTTTTAATTTTCAATGACAGCCAATAAGACGAATCTTTGTCGGTAGCCCTCCAGGATGCAGGACCTTTGTATCCTGCGATTTGCGCACTTGCGATCATGGTCATTTCGGGAGTAATTTCGGCAACAATCCCCGTGGATATTGCCAGGTCACTTTTGACTCCGTATTTATGTGTAAAAAACTCATGGATCTCGTTGTTTGTGATTGCGGCGGTTTCAGCGCGTGCCAAAAGAACGTCTTTCCATTCATCTGGTTTTGACCAATCAGGACTTACAGGATATGAACCGAAATTAGCCGAAGTTATGGATTTTACTGCAGACATGTCCTGCTGGTCCATAAAAAGGTTACGTTTAAAATTATCCACCGTTACATTTAAAGGTGTGATTTTTTCCGTTATGTGTAAATTCATCTCCTTCATTTTAATCGGACCAATAATTGGTTAATGATGGGTAATAGTATATAATTTCTAAGCCGGTTGTGATAAACGGATAGTATGAAGCATTTTTTCCAAAAAAATAGATTATCTTTTATAATCGGTCTGGTAACCGTCGCAATACTCATCGGTGGCATATTCCTTTTTACAAAGGACGGAGATTCGAGTGTTTCTCCTCAGGTGGTTAGTAATTCTCTTCTGGTTCCTCAAAATGCAATTATCACATCAGGTTTTTCTAATGGCATTTACTTACCCGCTTCAGCCTCGGCGTCCCTTACCCTTGTTGAATTCGGAGACTATGAATGCCCCGCATGTGGAGTTTACAGCCCCTTTATAAAGCAGCTTTTGATTGATTTTCCGGGAGAAATTAATTACGTTTTTAGGAACTATCCTCTGCCACAACACAAAAATGCTCCAATTTCATCTTATGCCGTTGAGGCGGCAGGTCTTCAGGGAAAATATTGGGAAATGCAGGAACGAGTTTATGAGACTCAAGGAGTGTGGTCTGGTTTGGCCGACCCTACGGGCTTATTTATGGGTTATGCGAAGGACTTAAATCTGGATCTTAACCGGTTTACGTCTGACATCGGCTCAGATACCGTTAAGGATAAAGTTGACAACGACAAAAAAGACGGTGACCTGGTAGGTATAACAGAAACACCCACTTTTTACCTAAACGGTAAAAAAATTATTCTTGCCGGCTCATATGATCAGTTGAAAAAGCTTGTCGAGTCAGCGCTATCCGAAAAATAGCGTCGTTTATTCTCGGCCGATTGTGTAGATTGTGGGGTAGTAAAGAAAAACGGCAGGAGAGTCCTCTACTAAAAATCTCTGAAAATCGAAGTATATCCGTTTCCTTGCATCGATATTAATCTCGCTTCTGCCGTCTTCCAACAGCTTATCAATTCTGGGATCCTGGTAACGGGTAATATTTGTGGCGGTTTGAGTTGAATGCCACATCGAATACTGATCGGGGTCATCCGGTATGTCAAAAATTGCCAGAAAGGCCTGATAATCCGAAGGAATTTGCGAAATAACCTGCAAATTCACTTTTATACCCACCTTTTCCCAATCCTTGGCAATCATCTCTGCCTGCTTTAAAAGGATTGAGGTGACCGAAAGGTTGACGGAAACCTCTTCCGCCTTGGCATTTTTCTTATAATCATCAATTGTGGCTTTGGCTTTAGCAAAATCATAGCCGTAAGGCTTTACTTGAGGGTTATAAGCCCAAGAATCAATTGAAATTGGGCCGATTGCTCTTATTCCCCCCAACAAGTCTTTGTTAATGGCATACGAAAGAGCCTGACGGATACTTTTATCTTTGAAAAGATTGTCCTGCGTATTTAAAAATACTCCCACATACTGACCCGTGTTTGAACCCTCACTGATTTTCATTTTAGGCCAGGAAATAAACGGGGAGGGATCCAGAACATCAACTATTTTGTCAACATGGCCCAGTTCAAGAGCAAGTTTGGTTCTTTCTTCCGTTGGGTAAAATTTATAGATTATGTTTTCCCCATCCTTCTTTTTCATGCTAATTTGTTCCACCACCGATCCGTTTAAGGATAAGTCCGTTACGCGAAACTGACCCGTACCCAGAAGACCTGATCGGAAAGTGGGTCTTGATACTACAGACGGAAAAGCGGAATAGGGGTTTTGAAGCTTAAAGGTTATTGTTTTATCATCGGGGCGCTCGATAACCACATCCGAAAATTGATAATTGATTCCAGAGCTAACCACACGCTTACCGTCCTGCCAATAGAGATTATTTTTCAGGATAAAGGTCCAGGTTTTGCCTTTGTCCGGAGTTTCCCAGGAAGAAGCTAAATCTGGCTCAACATTGCCGTTTGAGTCAAGCTTGGTTAAGCCGTTGCCGATCATATCCAAAATTGGGTTAGGCAAGGTGGAAAGGGTGTACCTACCCGTCATCCCGATTCTTACCAGCCTTGAATCACTCAAAAGTGGAAGCGAATACCTTATAAAGAAAAAAAATGCTATTCCCAACCCCATGCTAACGAGGATCAGAGCTTTAAACCGGGAAATAAACGCCCGGGTCAACCTAAAGATATAACGGAGGTTTATCATTAAAAAATTAAAACGCGATCGTGAGCATCGATACTCCAACAAAAGCCAAGGCAACAATAAAAGTAGCCCTGAAAATAAGTTTTTCGAGTCCCCGCCTGCTGAATGAAGTGCCTCCGCCAAATCCTGAAGACCTTCCGAAACCCGTACCTCTTGCCTGAACCAGGATCAACCCTATGAGAGCTATAGAGGAAGCGATTTGTGCAACCGTCAAAAATTCTTTCATGTATGCAATTATACCTTAAAAATCATTTGAAGATCCAATAGAGGGCGGAGGCCACAATTGAAATAAAAAATGAGTATGCGATAAAGGCAAGAATGCCTGCAATGGTGATGGGGGGGATTGAAAACCAATAGGAAGAAAAACCCTTAAAGGCAAAATCCATCAGTTTAAACCCCGGCACTATTAAGGTCACCAGATAAAGGCTAACGGTAAAACCTGCCCATCTGAAAAAGCCAAAGGTTATTAAGTTTATTGGCAAAAGTAGAATGTTTATAATCGGTTTAATGATTATTGTGGTAAGAGTCAAAACCACACCGGCCAGAAGGATCGAATAGGTTCCCTCCGCAAAAATTATCCCCGAAATCACAAGTGAAGCCAAATAAAGAGAAACGGTATTGATAATGAAGTGCTTTAAAATTGTTCTCATAAAATCAGTATAAGGCGAATTAGCCCTTCTTTACAAATTCCTGTTAATTAGTGACCGGGAAATTAATTTGTGGTGGTACCTTCGCGCAAATCTGTGCGCTTCATCGCGGATTTTTAAAACTAAATTTAAGCCCGTACCTTGAATATTGAACTTTTGATCGCCTATTATCAATCTGTCGGGATTCTTGGCGATACCGATAACCGGTACATACGTTTTTTGACTTTCAAGTATTGAGGTGAAAGCCCTGACTTGAGCCACTCCCCCGTCAACAATTATTAAATCCGGGATACCCCAATCTTCAACATGCTTCAGTCTCCTACTCATTACCTCTTTTAAAGAGTCGATATCACTGTTCCCCCTTTTTTGTCTTATTCTAAAATGCCTGTAATAGTTTTTATCTGCCTCCCCTCGTATAAAGGTAACCATGGAGGCGGTCGGATGCGTTCCTCCCAGGTGGGCAACATCAAAACACTCGATTCTCTCCAATTTCCTAACCTTAAGCTTTCCCTTTGCAAGAAATTTCTTTAACTCTTTCAGTTCTCTGACTTTGGTATCTTCATACAAATTGGGGTTTTCCATATAAAATTCAGTTGGCATTTGCGGACGTGTTATGTATTCAATCCTGTGAATTTGGTTGCGGATTTCTCCTGCAATTTCATACTCCTGCCTGGCCGATGCAATTTTCATACTTTTTACAAGGCTTCTTTTTAGCTTTGATATGTTTCCGTCAAGAATCGATTTTATTTTTCTGATGTGGCCGTAATATTTCCGCTCCTCATCTTTTCTGGATTTTTCATTTTTCATAACCGAAATTAGGTTCGGACAGGGGTTACATAGACCCAGATGAGAATAGAGGCATCTTCTTCTGCCCAGCTTATGATCTGAATATGGGAATATTCTTCTAAGCATACCAAGTACCGATCTTACGTTTCTAGCGGAGGGAAATGGGCCGTAGAAGGCAAGATTCTTTTGGTATTCGGACGTTTTCCTGGCGGTAATAATACGGGGGTATTTCTCTTTCGTAATCTGGATATAGAGGGGATGTTTATCATCTTTCGCTGCAATATTATACTTGGGCATAAATTGCCTAATTAGTCTAGCCTCCAAAAGAAGAGCCTCCAATTCCGAATCGACCCTTACAAAGGACAGCTCGGTTGCATCCTTCATCATTCTTGCGGTCTTTTGACCAAGATGAATATCAAAATACGAAGAAACTCTTCTTTTTAAATTTATCGCCTTTCCGATATATATCGGGCTACCCGTATTGAAAAAGACATAGATGCCCGCGCTTTCGGGGATTTTCCGGTAAGCCTCAGGGGTTAGTTTTATTTTCGGGAGTTTTTTTAAAAAATTTTCCACTGATTTTTTGACTGGTTGAGGCAATTGTAGCAAAAAGTCTCCCAAATGTTACCTTTCGTAGTTTGATCAGTACTGCCGTCATTACAAGAATGAGGAGAGCGGAGATTGTCAAAAGGCTGTAGGTTATTACTTGGGTTTTATTCGTTTCTATGCTTATCGAACTTCCGCCCGCTTTTACCTCGACGATATCCGGTGATCCTTTACCCAAAACACTGAAGGGAACGGTAACATCTATTTTATAGTTTGAGTAGGGAGGAATAACTTCAATATAATTCCGGTTTACCTCTTTATTATCAAAATAGGTTGTAGAATATACATCGTGCATTGCCTGCGGGCCGGGGTTTTCGATCCTTACCGAATATATGGAATTAAGAAAAGGCAATACTCTTACGGGTGCAAAAGAAATATGTAAGTTGCTGATCCTTTCTTCAGGAAGTTTTCCGAATGAAACATATACGTCTTTTTGCGGGTTTGAACCGAGTTTATATGAGCCGGGCGGGTACGGCGTTATCGAGCTTTCTCCGTGAATGACAAAGGCAAAATGCCTTAGGTCTAATTTGTCAAAATAGTTTATTCCCCCGCTTGTAGAGGCCCATGTAGGATCAATAGGGATCCAGACTCCTTTGTCTTTATCGTAGTACTCGGGCCAGGCATGTAAAACGTCAGCAACCAAGCTAAGCGGTTGAAGTTCGGGGTTTTCCGTATATGCATATCCGTTTATTTCGCGGGCGGGAATTCCGGCCGCCCGTGCAATGGCAATAAAAAGGTCCGTAAATTCCATGCATATTGCCTGTGAGGGATTTTGCAATGCGGACAAGGCCCCCATTCTTTGCACATTGGGCTTTACACGGTCGAAATCATATTTCAACAAACTTGCGACATACTCGTAGATTGCCCTCGGTGTTTTGAGCTCAGCCGCCAAGGATTTTATCTGAGGATCGTTGACTTGCCAAAATTCGGTTTCCCTAAGATTATCGCTAAGCTCCCTATCGGTTGGTTTTGGAAAAGTTCTGAAACTTGCGAAGATCTGTACTGAGCCCGAAACTGAAACATCCACTCTTTGTCTCGGCGTTAATACATATTCGGCCAACCAATTTCCGTCTGGCCCTATGATAACATTCGCAGGTTTAGGATCCAGTTTTTGTATGTAAACTTTCTGAAAGGCGGTATCAGGTGGAATTGCTATTTGAACTTTGGCACTTTTTCCAAGCGGGTTTTCCAGATGGTAGGAAAGTGAATATGAAAATATCTGAAACTGACCAAATCCCGCCGAAATACCGGTTTGGATTATGTCGCTTCTGTTAAAAGAGTACGCATAGCCTTTATCTGTTATTTGGCTGTCTTTCGGCTGGGGAGAAATGTATGCCTCAAGGCCAAAGCTTGACGGAATTTTAAGTAAAATCTGGTAGCTTCTAAAGGAGGTTTGTTCTCCAAGCCTGGGTATGGAAACTTCCCAAATTTCACCGGTTCTTACTGCAAAACTACCGTTATCAATGAGTAGTTTGTCGCATAAAGGGTTGAAAAATTGTTTTCCAAAACAAGGCTGTGGCTAACTACCGTTTTGCCCGAATCTTGAACGTCATAAGTAACAGTTGCATCAACTGAAAATTCGTTTTCTGCTTTAACCCGCGGGGAGACAAATGCAAAAAAGATTATTGATAATAAAAAGATTATAAAAAGACGAACTAATTTCATTCCTTTTAAGTATAAATCATATTGAAGCGTTTTATGTGTAGATTTTCCTTATTTAAGATATCCACCCGTGTAAGACAATTTGTTTTTTGCTATATCCTCCGGTCTTCCCATGGCAACGACCTCTCCTCCGGCATCTCCGCCTTCGGGCCCCAAGTCGATTATATAATCGCTGTTTTTAATAACATCCAAATTGTGCTCAATTACAAAAACTGAGTTACCTTTTTGAACGAGTAGTTTTAATACCCGCATTAGACGCTCAACATCGGCAAAATGCAGGCCCGTTGTGGGTTCGTCCAGTATGTAAATGGTTTTGCCGGTTGCCCTTCTGGAAAGCTCTGTTGCCAATTTTACTCTTTGGGCCTCGCCTCCCGAAAGAGTTGTAGCGGGCTGTCCCAGCTCTATATACCCAAGTCCCACGAGGGACAATGTTTCAAGTTTGCTTTCAATTTGGGGGTGTGCATGAAAAAATTCGAGCCCTTCGTCAACAGTCATGGCCAGTACCTCGGCAATATTTTTTCCTCTATAGGTAACCTCAAGAGTTTGTGCGTTGTATCTTTTTCCGTGACATACATCGCAAGTTACCCAAATATCGCTCATAAATTGCATTTCAATCTTGGTCTGTCCCTGACCCTCGCACGCCTCACATCTGCCTCCGCGGACATTGAAAGAAAACCTACCTTTCTTATAACCTGCTGTTTTTGCGTCGTGAGTTAGGGTAAATACCTCACGGATGGGATCAAAAAGACCGGTATATGTTGCAGGATTACTTCTTGGAGTCCTTCCGATGGGGCTTTGATCTATCAGTATGGCTTTATCGACATTTTCTAATCCCTCGATTTTTGTGTATCCGCCCGCTTCTCCCCTGTAATTATAATTTAGTTCCTTTTGAAGAGCGGGATAAAGGGTCTCAACAAGTAAGGTTGACTTACCGGATCCCGAAACACCCGTAATTGCAATTAATTTTCCAAGGGGGAAGGTTACGTCAATATTTTTCAGGTTAAACATTCCGGCACCGAATATTCTTAAAGACTCGCTTTTTATCGGCAGTTGGTCGGGGAGACCTCTTCCCAACTCAATCTTCTTTTTTCCGGATAAATATTTTCCGGTGATTGATTTTGGGTTTCTTTCTACCTCTTTTGGGGTACCTGGTGTCGATTAGTTTTTGATCGTCCCGCGGGTGAAGTCCGATTGTGGGTTCATCCAGCACATACAAAACCCCTGTTAATCCGGAACCTATTTGAGAAGCAAGCCTGATTCTTTGGGCCTCACCCCCTGAAAGGGATCCCGCAACACGGTTTAGAGTCAGATATTCCAACCCGACGGAAATTAGAAATCTGAGTCTCCCGAGTGTCTCTTTAACAACAAGTTTACCTATCTCCTTTTCCCTTGTATTTAAAATGCCGGGGAGCGTTTCTATCCATTCAATGCACTTATTTATGGAGAATTCTGTTACTTCCGAAATAGATAGCCCACCGATAGTGATAGAAAGGGCTTCCTTTTTAAGCCTTGTTCCGTTGCACTCGGGACAAACTTTCTCTCTCATATACTTTCTTATTTCTTCCCTCACCCAATCGCTTTCGCTCTCCGCATACTTCCGTTCAAGTTCAGCCGTAAATCCCGAAAACTTTTCCCAAATGTAAGTTTCTTTTCCGAATCGATTTGTGCCATATACTTGGTAGAGTCTTTCTCCGGTTCCGTTTAAAAGAATTTCAATTTGTGGACCTGTTAATTTCCCAATCGGTTCCATGATAGTCAAGTCGGAAGAGAACAATAATTTGGGATCAACTTTTAAGATTTTACCCAAGCCCGTACATGTTGGGCATGCACCCTGGGGAGAATTAAAAGAAAAAGATCTGGGTTCTATTTCGGGGAGGCTAATATTGTCAACCGGGCATGAGAATTTTTCCGAAAAAAGATGGTCCTTAAACTTTTTGGGGATAGCCGGCATTGTAAACTCCTTATCTAAAACCCGTGCGAGTTTTACCACTCCTTCGGATAAGTTTAGAGCTTGCTGCATCGAGTCGGCTAGTCTGTTTTTTACCTCAGCTCTCGCTGGCTCTCCCTTGAAGCTGCCGGCAGTGAGGGCGATGCGGTCGACCACTGCCTCAACCGTGTGTTTGTTGGTTTTAATTAGTACCAGGTCTTCCGATAAATCATGTATATATCCGTCGATTCTAACCTGCCTGTATCCTTTTGATTTTAAATTTCCAAAAAGCTGGGAAAACTCCCCTTTTCTTGCCTCAACCATGGGGGAAAGAACCAAAAACCAGGCTTTCTTTTGATCTTTTGCCGTTTCTTCAATTAGGGCAAGTGCCTGGTCAACAATCTGGTCTAGCGTTTGATGGGAAATCTCCCGTCCGCAAATCGGACAGTGTGGGTGACCGATTCTTGCAAAAAGCAGCCTTAAATAGTCGTAAATTTCGGTAACCGTTCCTACCGTGCTCCTTGGGTTGTGGGAGGTGGTTTTTTGGTCGATTGAAATTGCCGGTGAAAGACCCTCTATGGAATCCACGTCCGGTTTTTCCATTATTCCCAAAAATTGCCTTGCGTATGAAGATAATGATTCTACATATCTTCTTTGACCCTCCGCATATAAAGTGTCAAAAGCCAGAGAACTTTTTCCGCTTCCGGAAACTCCCGTAAGAACAACTAATTTATTCTTGGGAATGTCCAAGTCAACATTTTTTAAATTGTGCTGGCGTGCGCCGCGTATTTTTATGTAATTATCCATGCCAAAAGCCCGCCGGTTTTATCCGGTGGAGTAAAAATTATAACACAGAGTCTAATTCTGCTTAATCTTGAGGCAACTTCCGTTTACGTAAGCATCCGTAACCGACTTTTCGGGAAGATCGAGCGCCTTTTCTGCGGCAGCTTTTACACCAATTCCACTCCAAACGAGTTCCTTTAGACAGACTCCCTCTTCAGGATTGCAGGCGAAAGACTCCTTCTTGCCATCCACCCAGGCATGTATTTTATAAGTACAAATTCTTTCCGCCATTTGAGTCACTATTATACCAGATGTCTGAGCGTATTAATCCTTATCAATATCTCGGAGAGATTTAACTTTATCGCGGATTTCTGCGGCTAATTCAAAATTCAGATCCTGGGCGGCAAGACGCATTTCGGTTGCTAAGTTTTTAATCAACCTCTTTTTCTCCATCGGAGTCATTGAATCAACCTCCAAATGCGGCAAACTCTCATATACAGGTTCCTTTGATCCAAAAACCCAGGGTGCCCGCGTTCCTTCCTCCCTGTCGGTCAATTTCTCGCGGATGGGCTTTTCTACGCTTACAGGGGTAATATTGTACTTTTTGTTATATGCCAGCTGGTACTTTCTGCGTCTTTTGACTTCTTTAAGCGCCCGCTCCATCGAACCAGTCACACGGTCGGCATACATGACTACGCGGCCCTCAACGTGTCTGGCGGCCCTACCCATCGTTTGGATAAGGGTTACGTCGCTTCTCAAAAAACCTTCTTTATCCGCATCCAAAATCGCCACAAGACTTACCTCGGGCAGGTCAAGTCCCTCTCTGAGAAGATTGATCCCCACCAGTACGTCGTATTTGCCGCCTCGAAGGTCATCAAGAATGTCGGTTCTATCCAGTGTCGCCACATCCGAATGCAGATATTGAACCTTCAAACCCTGTTCATTTAAGTAGGATGTTAAATCCTCGGCGGTCCTTTTGGTTAAGGTTGTAACCAACGTTCTTTGCTTTTTGGCAACTGTTTTTTTTATCTCCTCTATTACATCGGCAACCTGATTTTTTACGGGACGTATTTCGCAAAGAGGATCCGGAATCCCCGTAGGGCGGACCAGAAGTTCCACCGTTTTCCCTTTACTCATGCTGACTTCCCATTCATTTGGCGTTGCCGAACTGGCGATGAAATTTGGGATTCTGCGCATAAATTCCTCAAATCTTAAGGGCCTATTGTCAAGTGCCGAAGGAAGGCGGAATCCGTAATCTATCAATGTTTGTTTCCGGGCCAAGTCTCCGTTATACATCCCCCGGATCTGGGGAAAAGTCATATGAGATTCGTCAACAAGAAGCATCCACTTGCCTTTGTAGGGTTCGTTGAAATAGTCCAAAAGAGAAAACGGCGCATCCCCGGGGCTTCTTCCGTCAAAATATCTTGAGTAATTTTCAATTCCCTTGACATAACCGACTTCTTTAATCATTTCAAGGTCGTATGTAACTTTTTGAGCAATTCTGTGGGCTTCCAAAACCTTTCCTTCTTTTTTAAGCTGGGCAACACGGATTTCCAGGTCATTTTTAATTGCATCAAATGCGTCAGTATGAACGGTCGGGTCTGTCATAAAGTGCTTCGCAGGGTATAAAACAAAATTAGAAGGATCAAAGCCTTCTTTTTTCTCGGTTTTACTGCCTGTAACGGCGTTTATCAGTTCGACCTTTTCAATTCTTTCTTCACCAAACTCTATATGAACGCCTTCATCAAGATAGGCGGGATAAACATCTATTGCATTGCCCCTAATCCTGAAGGTTCCCCTGTTAAAACCAAAGTCGCTTCTTTCATACTGCAAGTCAACTAAACGGTCGATGATCTGTTCTCTTTTTATCTTCATTCCCTCGGTAAACTCTAAAACAAAATGGCCGTATTCACGGGGTGATCCTATATTGTAGATGCAGGAAACTGATGCCACGACGATTGTATCCGCACGGGTTAAAAGATTGGTTGTTGCCGCGAGACGTAGTTTATCTATAGTTTCATTTATATCCGCATCCTTTTCGATATAGGTATCTGTAGAAGGAATGTAGGCTTCCGGTTGGTAGTAATCATAATAGGATACAAAGTAGCTTACGGCGTTTTCGGGAAAGAAATCCCTTAGCTCTTGATAAAGTTGTGCGGCTAGAGTTTTGTTATGGGAAATAATGAGAGTCGGACGCTGAATTTTTTCAATAACCCCCGCCATGGCAAAAGTTTTACCCGAACCAGTAACTCCTAAGAGCGTTTGGTATTTTTCTCCACGTAGGACTGTTTGCGACAATGTTGCTATCGCTTTTTCCTGATCGGGAATAGCTTTGTATTTTGACTCAAGTTTAAATTTCACTTTATTCATTTTAACATACATATGGATTATGTTCGGGTTTGCGTAAGAAAGATCCAGTTGACGCGTTCGGGTAATATTCGTATATTGTACATATGCCGATAATTATTTATAAAAGGCAAAAACAGATACTTGGATTTATCAAACAATATATTCAGTCAAATGGGACGGCGCCCACTTTAAAGCAAATAGCGGAAGCTATCGGAGTTTCTTCACTGGCTACGGTTCATGAGCACCTGCAAGCTTTGGAGGCAAAGGGCCTAATTACCAGAAAGTCCGGCAAAATGCGCTCAATAGATTTGGCTAAAAGTGATGTCAATCTCGGCCAGCCCGAAGGTTTTGACGCCCCTATTCTGGGGTTTATTGCGGCGGGGGCTCCGATTGAACCTTACACCGATCCGAATGCAACCATGAATATTCCGGCAAGTTTTGTAAGCGGCAAGAAAAGAACATATGTTTTGCAGGTGCGGGGAGAAAGTATGATTGAGGATGGGATCATGGACGGGGACCATGTAATTATTGAGCAGGCGGAAGCGGCAACCAACGGTGAAATAGTTGTTGCCCTTCTTGATAATGGAATGGCTACCCTCAAAAGGTTTTTCAGAGAAACCACGAGGATCAGGCTTGAACCCGCAAATGCCAAAATGCAGCCGATTTTTGTCAAAAATGTGAGAATTCAGGGAAAAGTGGTGGGACTTGTTAGAAGATACAAAAACTAATCAAACTTCGAATCAAGCAGGTTGTGCCCAGTCATGCTTGAGGGTGCTTCAATATTCATCAATTTAAGTACGGTCGGCGCAACGTCCGCAAGGATGCCGGCGGTAAGGGTGACTGATTTGCCTGCAAGTTTTTGCGAAATAATTATGAAGGGAACGGGATTTTTATTGTGTTCCGTATCAATTGCCCCTGTCTCATTATTTATCATTTCCTCACAATTGCCGTGATCCGCGGTTATTATCATACTGCCCCCGTACGCCAAAACCCAGTCGCTGAGTTTGCCCAGACAGTCATCAACAATCTCACAAGCCATTGCCGCCGCGCCGATATTTCCTGTGTGGGCAACCATATCGGGGTTGGCAAAATTAAGAAGAACGAATTTGTAATCGGGAGATTCTTTCAGTTTCTGCAAAAGTTTCTCCGTCATCTCCCTAGCGCTCATTTCGGGTTTAAGGTCATATGTTGCCACTTTGGGAGAGGGGATAATCAGCCGGTCTTCACCCTCAAATGCCACTTCCTGCTGACCGTTAAAGTAAAAGGTGACAAATCTTTCTTTTTCGCTTTCGGAAACCCTTAACTGCTTATACCCTGCCTGAGAAACAATCAAGCCTAAAGGCAATTTAACAACTTCCGGGGGAAAGGCTATTTTGGCGTCCGCTTCTACGATGGCTTTTTCGTATTCGGTCATGGTTACAAAATAGAGATTGTTAAGTCTGGGGCCGCGGACGAAGGGTTCCGCTACGTTGGCGACAGGTTGGGTTAAATGAGTTTTTTGATATTTAACAAGGTAAGGGTCGAAACCGACAGGAAGATTGGCTTTCGAAAAAAAGCCCGGGAAAGTTGTCTGGGTCTATCTATTCTGAAATTGAAAAAAACTACCGAATCGTTGTCTTTAATAAGTCCCAGGGGGCTGCCGTTGGCATCTGTCATTATGCAGGGTTCAATAAACTCATCGGTTTTGCCCTCCGCATAGGAGGCATCTATCCCCTCCTCGGGAGTTTTAACAAGCTGCCCGGCCCCTCTAGTAAGGGCAAAATAGGCCTTTGCGGTTCTTTCCCATCTCATGTCCCTGTCCATTGCCCAGTATCTGCCCATCAATGATGCAATCTTGCCGATTCCCTGTCTTACCAAAAGCTGCCTAAGCTGGCCGATGTAAACTTTGGCAGCGGTCGGCGGAGAATCCCTCCCGTCAGTAAAAAGGTGCAGAAAAACCCTGTCGAAGTTATTTTGTTTGCAAAGGTCTATCAGGGCAAAAAGATGCTCCATATTGCTATGGACCCCTCCTGCACCAATAAGTCCCATAAAATGAATATTGCCTCC
>Ga0075737_120_pt1 | contig 17538 bp, 17 predicted proteins | sample RifGroB1_FD_68429 | JGI IMG/M metagenome (GOLD analysis project Ga0075737, IMG submission 68429) | Microgenomates (Woesebacteria) bacterium GW2011_GWB1_44_11 | reverse complement strand
GGAAATGTCGCAACTTATGAGGCCGCATGCGATTTATTTAAGGCCGGGGCGGACTCTGTAAAAGTAGGTGTTGGGCCGGGTTCAATTTGCATTACCCGTGTTGAAACCGGTTTCGGTGTTCCCCAACTCACTGCAGTAATTGAAGCGGCCAGAGCGGCAAGACGTTACAAAAAAACCATTATCGCCGACGGAGGAATCAAAAACTCAGGTGACATTGTCAAAGCTTTGGCAGCCGGTGCCTCCGCTATTATGGCCGGCAATCTCTTTGCGGGTACGGACGAAGCACCAGGGAAAAAGCTTACGGTAAAAGGAGTCACGTTTAAGCAATATTTCGGCTCAACTTCTTTTTTGGAAAAAAAGAATCATTTGGATAACGAAAAAGACGGATATGCCAAAGACTATTCAAAACACATCGAGGGGGTTGAGGGTATGGTTATTTATATAGGTCCTGTTTCGGAAGTTGTCGAAAGACTTAGCGCCAATATAAGGTCCGGCTTTTCTTACGGGGGAGCTAAGAATATTTATACGCTCTGGAAAAATGCAAAATTCATCAGGATCACCGCCATGGGTCGGCGCGAAAGCGGCTCTCATGATGTAACCCCCGTTTAGTTTTAACTTTGTTTACCTCTTGTTATGGGTACCTATAAGTAAATATAATGAATTATGGTTAAGCGTTTGGGCGCCTTTTTTTTGGATATTTTGGAGGTGGTTGTTTTTGCTGTCGGGATATTTTTCTTTATTTATCTTCTTATCATGCGTCCCCATAAAATCAGCGGGCAATCCATGATGCCGAATTTTAACGACGGAGAGTTTCTTCTTACCGAAAAGGTTACGTATTACACGAGAGACCCGAAGCGGGGCGATGTCGTTGTTTTTATGCCGCCGGTATCGGACACGGATGAGTTCATTAAAAGAGTGGTGGGCCTTCCCGAAGAAAGAATTATGATTAAAGGCGGCCGCGTTTTTATAAACGGAATATTACTTCCCGAGTCTTATATTGATACCGGTGTTTTAACCGGGGGCGGGCCGTTTTTGAGTGACAATAAAGAGTATATGATCCCCGAAGACCAATATTTTGTTATGGGGGACAACCGTCCCAATTCTTCAGATTCACGCTATTGGGGACCGATCACCAAAAAAGTTATGACCGGGAGAGCATGGGTATCTTATTGGCCGATAAGTAGTTTGGGTGTGGTGCAAATTCCCGGCTACGACTTTTAAGCAGTCACCGCGTGGTATATCTTTTGAAGCGTACTTTCGGTTTCTTCCACTCCTCCCTTTAGAATAAATACGACTCTGGTTTCCCTTCTGGACCTTATAAGTTTTACGGAATTATTCCTGACTCCGTCCCCTTCCGTATTGTTTTTGAGCGCAGTTTCCATATCCTCCTGCATTTTGTCTATCTCTTCAGAAATTATTCTGACATGACCGCTGGGCCGCTCCACTTCCTGCTGGGATTTGACCTTCATTCTCCTTGCAAGCTCCTCAGCCCGTCTAACGGAGCCGCTTTCCCTCAAAATTATCTTATAGGCCTCTATCATCAAACCACTGTCGTCGATGGCTGCCAGAGCCCTAGCGTGGCCTTCGCTTATCAGTCCCGAAAGAAGCCCGTCTTTAAGGGCATCGGGAAGGGACAAGAGTCTCAGGGAGTTACTTACATAGGCTACACTTTTACCGATTCTTACCGCAATCTCACTTGTCGTCAGGCCAAACTCATTCATGAGCCTTTCAAAACCCTTGGCTCGGTCAAGGGGGTTAAGGTCAACCCTTTGAACGTTTTCCACAAGGGCCATTTCCAGCATTCCTTTGGGGGAAGTTTCGCGGATTATGGCGGGAACATGGGTAAGCCCGGCAAGTTTTGATGCCCTCCAGCGCCTTTCCCCTGCAATAATCTGAAAACCGGCGGGGGTTTTGGCAATGACCAGGGGCTCCAAGATTCCGTGTTCGCGGATTGAATCAACAAGATCAACCAGGCTTTCGGGGGTTATCGCACCACGCGGCTGAAGAGGGTTGGGTTGAAGCTGATTTATTTCGATTTGGATTACTTCTTCTGCCATTTTACTTGGAAACTACACTTATCACCTTTTTTCCTAATTTTTTACTGTATGTCGCTACCCCATCCGCTATGGAATATAGACTGTGGTCTCTTCCCTCTTTTACTCCGACACCCTTACTGAAATTATTTCCTCTTTGACGTACCAGAATTTGTCCCTTAACCACTTTTTCCCCACCAAACATTTTGACTCCAAGTCTTTTTCCTGCTGGACTAACATGTTGTGAAGCTTTTCCCCCTGCTTTATGAGTTGACATATCCTTCGCACAATATAAAGTATGTTTTCACAGTTGTCAAGAGGTCAGAAAGTTACAGTTTGATACCTATCCTATCTTCTCTACCAGGAGCCTGGAATATTGGGGTCTAAAGCCTGTGTGTCTTTTATATCTGCTTTTTGCCTTGAATTTGTAAATTTCAAGTTTCTTTCCCTTTTCCATATCGGCAACAACCTTAATTTTTATCTTGGCGTCTTTAACCACGGGCTTCCCTACTCTGACTTTTTCTCCGTCGGCCAAAAGAAGCGTCTCGACATCAAACTTTTTGGGGTCAGTTAGCTTATCGACAAGAATTTCCTCGCCTTCGGTAACTTTATACTGTTTCCCGCCAATCCGGACTACGGCATACTTCATATGGGGTATATTCTACCTTTTGTAGGCTCCGAGTGCAATCCCCAAGCCTGTCATTGTGGCCAGAAGTGACGAGCCCCCGGCCGACAAAAGAGGAAAGGGCAGACCCGTAATGGGAAGCATTCCCATATTCATTCCGACGTGTACGAAAATCTGGACAAGGTATATCAGAAAAAAGCCTGATATGTAGGCACGGGCCGCGGGTGAAACCGCTTTTTCCAGGAAAGCCGTCAGTCTGAAAAGAATGACAAAAGTTACCAAAAGTACCAAACCGGCGCCAATCATGCCAAGCTCTTCGGCCGTTGCCGCAAAAATAAAGTCCGTTTGTTTTTCAGGCAGGAAGGCAAGCTGTGTCTGGATTCCTTTCCCCAGACCCGTCCCAAAAATCTTTCCGGAGCCCACGGCTATTGTTGACTGAAGACTATTGTAACCCGCCCCCAAGGGATCTTCGGCGGGAGTCAAAAAGGTCAGTATTCTTTGTTTTTGATATGGTGCCAAAACGGTCCAGAATATGGGCAAAAGTACTATCACGCCGGCCCCGAGGGCAAGAAGATGTTTTTTATCAAATTTAGAGGCAATCAGTACGCCGAAAAAACCCACCATGGTAAGAACCGATACTCCAAGACTTGGTTGAACCAAAATGAGAATAACCGGGATGGCCAAAAGTCCGACCGACTTAAACGCCTTTTGGGTATTGAGAGTCCCTTTGGTCAGGTAATTGGCAAAAAACACCAGAAGTAGCGGTCTGACTATTTCGGCAGGCTGAAGGCTGAAAGGGCCAATGGGAATCCAACGGAAGGTGCCCCTTGTAACCCTGCCTATAATCAAAGTCGAAAGAAGAAGGATTATGCTTGCAATATAGAAATGTTTTGAAAAAAGGGAAACGATATCAAAATTGATTTGTGAGAAAAACCAAAAAGCCCCGAGCGCGAGGAATATGTAGACAAAATATAAAGGAAAGGGGGATTTATCAAGAGAGTTTAATATGGCTACGCTGAAAATTATTAAAAAGAATACGGAAAATGACAGAGCCAAATCTTTAAAAAAGGGACCGAATATGGAACGCATGTTAACTGGATTGTACCACCCTGTACTTCCCTTTTTCCAAACTTGCGATCTGGGCCTTTTTCGTCATCCAGTCCACAAGTTCTTTTCTCACAGGAATTTTAGGGATTGTCACATCCACTTTCTGACCAAGATTAAGCCCTAATTTTTTTCTGTCTTCCTGGATGCTTCTTACAAGTTCCCTTACTTCCGCCTCTTCCGCCAACTCAGGAGTAATAACGGTATCCAGTTCTATTTTATCCGACCCTCCGAGAAATTGAATGCTTTTTACGTTCAACTCCGCACATGCCAGGTCTACTATTTCCTTGCTGATTTTTATGTTGGCTCCATACACCTTGGCTTTGGCCAGGGGCTGTCTTACCGGAATTCCCGATTCTTTCCGTTTGGCATGTATTTTTTCAACAAATTCCCTTATTTTTATCATTTCCTCAAGAAGTTTGGCGTCCGGCTGCGACAAACGCGAAGCTTGCTTAAATTCTGGCCAGTCGGCAAGATGAACGGACTTTTCCTTTGTGAGGTTTGTGAAAATCATCTCCGCGAGAAACGGGGTAAAAGGCGCCAATATTTTACAAAGGGTGGTAAGGGTGTAGTGGGTTGTCAGATAGAAATCGTTACGGTCTTTTTCCGACGAAGCAGCGGGTCCAACCCTGTCCCTTGAACGCCTTATGTACCAGGCAGAAAGGTCGTCCACAAACTTTTCGATTTCGCCGGTTGCGCCGACCGCATCGTATTTTTCCAGGAATCCGGTGACAAGGTCAACCGTTTGGTTAATCCTTACGGTAATCCACTTGTCCAAAATATTGGTAAGTTTTCCCGGCTTTGTATGGGATCCCGGAACCCATCCGTCAAGTACCGCGTAGGTAACAAAAAAGTTATATATATTCCAAAGCTTCAAATGGAACTGTCTCCTAACTTCATCGGCAATTCTATAACCAAAAAGCATATTTTCGGCGGGATTTTGGCGGGCATACATCCATCTCATGACATCGGCCCCGATTTTATCCGCACCCTCGTTAAACTCAATCATGTTGCCGGCACTTTTATGCATAGGCTTACCATTCTCCGCTACCAAAGTTCCAAAGCCCAGAACGGTTTTAAAAGGAACCGCGTCTTCCAAAAGGGTGCTCATTGCCAGAAGCGAGTAAAACCAGTTTTTAAACTGTCCCGGAAAACTTTCCGTAATAAAGTCAGCCGGGAACCATTTTTCCCAATCTTCCCTGTCCGTAAGATAAAGAGGTTTGGTTTTTGAAACCGTAAATCCGCAGGCTTTATTGTTTTCGCTTATCGTGGAGAAAGGAACTATGCCGGCATCAAGCCATGGGTTTCCCACGGGTTCAATCCTGGAAACCGTCGCGCCGCACTTGAAACATTTAATCTTGACCGCATCAATCTGAGGCTTGTGGGGGCTTTTACCCGAAAACCCGTTCCATCCTTCGACGGCTCTTTCTTTAAGTTCCTCTTTAGACCCGAAAACCTCGTAATTATGGCATTTTTTGCACTCCCAAATCGGAAGGGCCAGTCCCCAATACCTGTTTTTCTTACTAATAAGCCAGTCGTGCATGTTTGTCAGCCAGTCCATTTCGCGGTCCTGTCCGAAACTTGGAATCCATTGCGCCTTTTCCGCCACCGCCTTCATTCTTTCCCTGAAGGTTCTACTATCGTGAGGATTTTTGGTTTCCTCTTCGCCGTTTTTCCATTTTTCAATTTCTTTAGCCGTAATTTTTGTGTCAATTCTTTGAGCCGGCCGGTCCATTGCTATATACCACTCGTCCGTTACTTTCCAGACAAGTTCGGTTTTACATCTCCAACATGAAGGATAGCGGTGCTTGTAATTCAAGGTTTTGTAGAGGAATCTTCCGTCTTCGAAATCTCTTAAATAATCTAAAATCAGATTCGGGTCTTTCTTTGCGTTTTTGCCGGTTAGGGACCCAAAACCCGGAAGATAGTTGGCTTGGTCGTCTATGGCGGAAACAACGGGAAGCCCTATTTTTTTACCAAGGCGGTAGTCCTCCGTTCCTGTTCCCGTTGAAGTGTGGACTATACCTGTTCCTTCCTCTGTACTAATCGGAAGTATCATGGCATCGGTGGCGGCAACCGTATGGAATTTATCGTTTTTCGCCGTTCCCGATTTAACGGCTGGGAGATTATCAAAAGCGCCCGTATACCTTAATCCGATGAGTTTTAGTCCCCTGACGACTTTCAGCTCCCTTGCCTTTACACCCGCAAAAACCCTGTCCTTTGCCGTTTTTGCCACCCAGTATTTTTTTGAACCCACCTGCATAAATGAATACTCGGCATCCGCGTTTATGACGAGGGCTATATTGGCAGGAACCGTCCAGGGAGTTGTCGTCCAGGCGAGCAAATACTCGTCTACCTGCCCGACAATGGGAAAGGAAAGAAAAACGGATTCATGAGTGACCTCTTTATAGTCCTCCGTTAGTATTTCGTGTTCGGAAATTGCCGTCTCGCACCGCGGGCACCAGGGTACAACGTCGGCTCCCTTATAAATCCANTTCTTAACACGGTCGCGGCAAAGTTGGACGAACTTGGCTACACCGAATTTTTCGATATCTTTTTTATTTTTAAAGCCAAGTTCCTTTTCAACCTCAACCTCAACCCAAAGTCCCTGGCAATCAAAGCCGTTCTGGAACCTTTGCCGATAACCCTGCATATTTTTAAATCTTTGCCAGAGATCTTTATATGTTCTTCCCCAGGCATGATGAACTCCCATGGGATTATTTGCGGTGATGGGGCCGTCGAGAAATGAGAAGTAATTCTTGCTCCGTTTATTCCGGTCAAGATATTTCCGGGTAAGACCTGTTTTTTTCCATTCCCCAAGAATGCGATTTTCCTCCTTGGGAAAGTCAATTTTAAGATCCACGGGCTCAAAGAAAGCCTTACTTTTGGCCATATGAACCTATTCTAGCGCACTTACCACCTTTCTTCCAGCCTACTTGATGATTTTGAGGCTGTGTGTTGGCTAATCAGCCTCCATTGGTTGGTTATGGTAGATAGCAATTATTGACTTCCCTTTCTGAATAATAAATACTAGATTGTGAGACAAAAAGGATTTGCCCCAATTATTATAGTTTTAGTTTTAGCTTTATTGGGTTCATTGGGATACATAGCCTATTTAAGGGGCTATTTAAGTTTCCATATTCCCAATAAAACGATTATTACACCCACTTCTTATCCCATTGAAACCAAAACTTCTTCAGGTACTATGCCAACAGAGAACCCTGCCGCAAACTGGAAGACATACACAAATGATCAATATCACTTCTCGTTTAAATATCCAGAATGGGTAATTCTGGATGATAAATCTGTAGCAGGTACGGCTCAAGTGCTTTTGATTGCCCAAGGTTTTAATGAAACGAAAATATCTGCAAGAAAAGATGATCAATCAGAGTATTATTTAGATACAGCCCCAGTAGGTAGAGCTGTTATTGGAAATCTATCTGGAAATAAATATCGTCTGCCACAAGGTTATTGTGATGGACCTGAGTGTAGTTCACCGATTCTTGCTGTTACTGTAGTAAATAATGGAATTAAATATATTTTTTCTGTCTACGTAGGTAAGGATGTAAATACTTTTACAGAATTAGAAAGTCAAATTCTTTCAACTTTTGAATTCACCCAATAGTTGATCTCAAATAATACGGCTTACAATCTCCATTGGTTGGTCGTAGTAGATAGTTATTTAATGTTCGAATTCGGCCCGTGGAACCATTGTGTTTAGCTTCAATTTCGTTCTGATATAATTGACCCATGAGGATAGGTATAGTTGGAAGTATGCAATTTACAGAAAAGATGATGGAACTAAGGGATGTTCTGGAAAAAATGGGTCACAATGTCTTTTTAACAAAGGCTGCAAGCCCGTTTGTTGGTAAATCTGACAGGGAAAAAGAAAAGATAAAAATATTTCAAAAAATGAATAAGGATGTAATAAGGGGGTTTTGGAAACAGATGCAGGGTGCTGACGCAATTCTTGTTGCCAATTATGACAAGAATGGAATTAAAAATTATATTGGAGGAAACACGCTAATGGAGATAGGTTTTGCCCACATATTGAATCAAAAGATTTATTTACTAAACCCTGTCCCAGACATTCCATATTACAAGACTGAAATAGAGGCTACAAAACCACTGGTACTAAATGGCGATTTGGGAAGACTATCTCAGCCAAAATAGATTTTGATTCTCTCCACCAGTTATTTGATCTCAAATACTACAATCATCACTCTTCATCGGTTGTCTATACATTTACCGGAGTATACTTAAATAATGATCATCAGAAGAAAAGACGGATATTTTGTCATTAGCGAAAAAGGAAAGAAAAAACTGGGCGGCCCTTACAAAAAACGTGTGGATGCCGAACGCCGGTTAATGCAGGTTGAGTACTTCAAACGTATCGGAAAAAAGTAAGTTAGCGGATTTTCCTGAGGAATGCGGGAATTTCAAATTTCTCTCCAAAAACGTCTTCGTCCTTTTGGGGTCCCGATTCGTCTTCGGGTGGTTTATCGTCACGCTCATCCTCATCTTCACTATATTTAGTGCTTACCTCACTAACCACTCCCTGAACGATGGGTTTTTGAACCTGTGTTTGGCTCATCTGGGCAAGACGCGATCTGGTTTCGTCAAATCCTGTTGCTATAACTGTAATTCTTACCTGGTCGGTCAGGTCGGATTTTATGACCGCTCCGAAAATCACGTTGGCATCGGGATCTGCGGCCGAGGAAATAATGCGGGCGGCCTCGTCAACCTCAAACATTGTCAAATCGGCTCCTCCTGCTATATTGAAAAGCACTCCGCGCGCACCTTCTATAGATAGATCCAGTAAGGGGGAAGATATGGCCGCCCGGGCCGCCATTTGGGCTCTATTTTCTCCGACTCCCGTTCCTATTCCAAGAAGTGCGCTTCCTGCGTCTTTCATAATTGCTTTAACGTCTGCAAAGTCAACGTTAATAAGACCGGGGGTTGTAATTATATCCGCAATTCCTCCCACTCCCTGGCCTAGCACCGAATCCACCACTTTAAATGCCTCAAGAAGAGTCATTTTTCTGTCAATCACATCCATCAGCCTTTGATTCGGGATAACTATTAATGTGTCTGTAGCCTCTCTCAGTTTTTCAATTCCATCCTCAGCCGCTACCATTCTTCTGGTTCCTTCAAAAGCGAAGGGTTTGGTAACAACTCCCACTGTTAAAGCACCCGCTTCCTTGGCAAGCTGGGCAATGACAGGGGAAGCCCCGGTTCCGGTTCCGCCACCCATACCCGCCGTAATAAATACCATGTCGGAATCAATAAGAAGTTCTTTAAGTCTTTCTACGGATTCTTCGGCAGCCGCACGTCCTACTTCCGGATTTCCCCCGACTCCGAGTCCTTTTGTTAATTTTTCCCCTATCTGAAGCTTGGTCGGGGCTTTGCTGTTGAGAAGAACCTGGGCGTCCGTATTTACGGCAATAAATTCCACGCCGTTAACCAAACCCGACTCGATCATTGAAGAAACCGCGTTTCCTCCTCCTCCGCCCACGCCAATGACCTTTATTTTTGCAATTCTGGCGGAATCAGGTTTAACAAGACCCATAAGTATCAGTTTCTAGTGGCAGCATTGTAACTTGGGCAGAAGAAAAACTCAAGGCAATAGATTTTTTATGTTATCTATAAGCTTACCGAACACCCCGGCTGAGGGTAGTTTCATCTTTTTTGTAAAGCTTGTCAAGCTCTCCTTTGGCATCTCTCGGGCTCCGTAAAGCAAAAGTCCCACGGACGACGCAAATGACGGTTGCATTATATCATCAATCAAACCCCCCACTCCCCCGGGAACTCCTATTCTGACGGGAAGCGAAAGCATCCGTCTTGCCGATTCAACGACTCCGGCGGTTTCTGCTCCCCCGCCCGTTACTATTGCCCCCGAAGGGACTCTATTAGCAAGGCCTTCTCTTTCCAACTCAATTCTGACCATTGTAAAAATTTCGTTCAAACGCGGTCTCATTATTCCTTCCAAAAGAGTTTTTTTGGAAATTTTTCTTATCTCCGAAATTCCAAGCCGTTCCAGATCCATCTCGTCGTCCTCCTCTTTGTCTTTCGGTTTTTTACTTGAAAGGGCAATTTTGATTTTTTCGGCAGCTTCAAGAGAAACTCTAAGCCCTATTGCCAAATCGTTGGTAACATTCTTGGCTCCAACCGGAATCACACCCGAGTAGGCCAAAGCTCCGTCGATAAATACGGCTATGGAAGTTGTACCGCCTCCTATATCAACAAGAACACATCCCAGTTCCTTTTCGGTGGGAGATAAAACGCTTTCCGCCGATGCCAAACCCGAAAAAACCAAATCTTCAATTTCAACACCGACTTCATTTACGGCCTTTTTTATATTTTTTACAGCCGCGGAGGCAGCAGAAATAATATGGGTATCCACTTCAAGCCTTACCCCGCTCATTCCGACAGCATCCCGCACTCCCGCTTCGCCGTCTACTATAAACTCCCTGGGAAGTATGTGAATTGCCTCGCGTGAAGTCGGAAGCGAAACCGCGGATGCGGCTTCTATGGCCCTATCGATGTCGTTTTGCGTAATTTCTCCGCTCGGGTCTGATACCGCAACCACGCCGTGAGAATTTTGCGAATGAATGTGTGCTCCCCCAAGGGCTACAAAAACACTTTCAAGATTATAACCCGCCATTCTTTCGGCCGCTTCGACTGAGGAAATGGTTGCCTCCACCGCCTCCTCTATATCAACGATCTGTCCTTTTTTTATTCCGCGGGATTCCGAAGTGGCTGCCCCCACAACGTTTACGGAGGTTTCCCCTGTAACGGGATCTTGGGCAACCTGGCTTACCAGAGTGGCGATTTTGCTGGAACCGATATCAATGGCCGCTACAATTCTTGATTTGGTTGGTTTTGTCATTTTGATACGGGATTTATTATCACCTGCCTAAGGCCCATGATACTATCTTAATACCGGATTCCTATAACGCAGGTCTATTTGCGAATACCCTGCAAGGTTACCATCTTCTCTGAGTTTTGAATAGATCAACCTCAAAGAACCAAGCAGGATTTCACTATCCCCTTCTAAAGGAAATATTACCCTGATTTGGCCTGGAAGTTCAACAAGCAAACTCCCGTCCCGCACTTCCGATTCTCTTATCTGATACATTTGATATGTTCCTACCGCCAGATCCAGGGCAAAAAGATTTACCTGACTTATACTTTGCCCGGTATCCGGTAATTCTTCTTCCAAAGTAATTACGGGGAGTGCCGAATCCTGGACCCGCAGAATGTTCGGAATCTTATATTGAAGTGAATAATCGGATATCAGAAGTTCGGAGGAAAGAGCCTTTTTAACACCCCTTTTTGCGGAAAAGAGGCTTTTTCCGTTAAAAACGTTTAATTTCCCCGAAATTTGCTCCGGGCAGTCTCCGTACTGGCTTTTGCAATCAATTCTGACTTTGATGAAAAACTGGGAAAATACTAATGCGGCAATGGGTAAAACTATGGCGGCTGTAATTAATATTCTTTTCACTTTACATACGCTTTCAATATCCGTAAAAGCTTTTTTGAAGCATCAATGTCCGGGCTTTTTTTGTGTTTTACCCTTTCCACAACAGAAGAGTAGTCGTCAATTGAGTTTTCTATGTTTTTTAAAAGAATTTCCGGCGTAAGTGTTTCCTGGGGTATGATTTTGGCTATTCCCCAGTCTTTTGCAACTATTGCGTTCTCCATCTGCTCACTCATATAGCTTATGGGGAGAGGAATAAATATTGCGGGGCGTCTGACGGTCATAATTTCCGAAACCGTGTTTGCTCCCGCTCTGGCTACCACAATATCGCTCTTCCGGTAGACTTCATGAATTTTGCGCGGATTAACCCTTATAAAGACTTCATAATTGTCCCTAAGGGCCTGGGGAAGTTTTTGTTTGATGTCGGAAAATCTCCGGTAATCAAGACCTCCCGTTTGGTGAATCAGTTTGTACTTTATCAAAAGTCTTTTCAGGATTTTCTCAAGTGCCGCGTTTATTCTTTGGGAACCGCGCGAGCCTCCTGTGATAAAAATTACAGGGGGGTTGCCCGGCATTAACTTGGGCTTAACTTTTGTAATCTCCTCCATAACGGGATTTCCGGTAAGTTCGCATTTTTCGGAGGGGTAAAACCTCATGCTTTTTTCCCTTGAAACGGCAATTACCGATGCCAATTTTGCCGAAAGAAGGTTGGCTCTTCCCGCCGCCGAGGTTTGTTCGTGAATTACCAGGGGTATTCCCAAAAACCTGGCGCAGATGGCTACGGGGAAGGAGGCAAAACCTCCGAAAGAAAGAACCACAGAAGGCCTGACTTTTAACAAATAGTAAAAGGCCTGCAAGGTACCGAAGGGAATTTTCAGTATCGAAGGAATAGTCCAGACGGTGAATCTTCTTTGAATTCTGCCCGTTGTCAAAGGAAGAAATTTTACTCCCAATCCCGGAAGGACCTCGGACTCCAAAGTCGTTAGCTTTTTGCCTTCAATGGCGTCTTTAACTCCGATCCAATAAAGCTCCCAACCGAGTCCCGCGGATTTTATTTCCTCCGTCACCGCAACGGCTGTAGTTGCTGCATGCCCTCCGGTTAATACGATTTTACCAGGGCTTTGGCTGGCCAAGGTTTCCTTATCTTTTTTGCCTTTTAATTGTCCCATGTTTTGCCTCCGTGACTCCGAATTTGGATATATTAAGAAGTATACCGCAAGCAGCCAGGATCATCACCAAACTGCTTCCTCCGTAAGAAATAAATGGCAGTGGAATTCCCGTCAAGGGAACAAGAGCCACCATTGAGGCAATATTTAAAAAAGCCTGGCCGCCGATCCAGGCGGTAATGCCTATTGCTAGGGTCTTGGCGAAAGTGTCGGGGGCGTTGCCGGCTACCTTAAGCGCTCTTATAATAAAATATGCAAAAAGGACAATTATGGCAAGTCCTCCCACCAAACCCAGCTCTTCCGCGATAACGGCAAAGATTGAATCGGTTGAAGCTTCCGGAAGAAAAGAATATTTTTGACGGGAGGCTCCCAAGCCCACACCGAATATGCCGCCCGACCCCAAACCCAAAAGAATTTGTCTCATGTGGTACGAGTTGCCCAGGGGATCCTGGGTTATTTGTAAAAATGTCAGAAGCCTTTCTTTCCTGTACGGAGAAAAAAGAATGAGGGGGATTCCGGCCAGAAACCCGGCCGCCCCGGCTGCGAGAATGTACCAAAGGTTTATCCCTGAAACAAAAATTTGGGAAAGGGCAATTACCGTAACTATCAAAGTACTTCCCAGATCAGGCTGAAGCATGATTAATGCGGTAACAACAACAAGCGGAACAAAGTACGAAACCGCACTTTTTCCCCTTGAAGCCAGTTTTGCGAAATAAAGACAAATCGCAAACTTAACAATCTCTGACGGTTGAAAGTTGACAGGACCCAGATAAATCCAGCGCCTTGCACCCTGTGCCGAAAAGCCCAGGTTGGGGAAAAGAACGATTATTAGGGAAAAAAGGGAAAGAAAAAAAATGGGGGTCGCGAATTTTTCCCAGAAAGTATATTTAATTTTCGAGGTTATAAAAAGGATGATAAGACCCACTCCCGCCCACATGAGCTGCTGTTTAAAAAGGAAAAACTTGTCCCCGTAATTATTTAGAGCCTGGGGGGCGGAGGCATCAGCCACTGCAATTAGCCCAATTGCCACGAAGGAAAGGACTAAAAATAATATTTTCTTATCAACCGAATTTTTTTGTCTGTAAAGTTTGGATTTTAGATTTCTCACTTGAACCCTTCACTATATTGTTGCCAGCCAAAGACCGAAAATCGCCAGGAGAATACCTAAGATCCAAGCCCTCATCACAATTTTGGGTTCCTGCCATCCCCTTGCCAGCAGGGCATGGTGGACCGGAGCCAACGGGAATATCGGTCTTTTCAAATATTTCCAACCGAATATCTGAATGGCGCTTGTAACCACCTCCATGACAAAAACACCTCCGATAATTACAAGGGCGATAATCCTCCCCGTGATAAGTCCGATTACTCCCAGCATTGCTCCGAAAGAAAGGGCACCCGCGTCCCCCAGAAAAATCCTTGCCGGCCAGATATTGAAATACAAAAAAGCAATAAGCCCCCCGAGAAGAAGTGACATAAAAAGGGAAAGGGGTGTATCAAGGTTTCCCGCCGCGATTACCTCGAATGCAATCAGACAAATGACCAGAAGGCCGGCCGCAAGGCCGTCCAGGCCGTCCGTAATATTAAAAGCATTACTGAAAGCGACGATGACAAAGGCGGCAAAAGGCACGTACCAGACACCCAAATTAATGACAATATTAAAAATAGGAATATTTATTATGTGAATTCCAAGAAACCTGTAAATAAAAAATCCGATAAAAATGCCAAGAGCACACTGCAGGAAAAATTTGTGTTTTCTCCTCAAGCCAAACCACAGTCCGAGAACCCCTTTTGTCGGCTTGGCAAAGATTTTAAGAAGATCATCGGAAAGACCCAGAAGGCCGAAGGAAATAAATGTAAAAAATATAATAAAAAGCTCCGACCTTAGGGGGAAAGAGCTTGTAATGTACAGGCCGAGGTATTTAGAAAGCGGGAATATAATTGCAAAAAGGATTGAAGTTAAAGCTATGATAAGAACTCCTCCTCCTACGGGAGTGCCTGCTTTGATGTCGTGCAGCTTATCAAAAAGGGGAATTTTGCCGGTTTTCGGGGCTTCGCGCCTCCTTGTAAGTTTAAATTTATAAAGAATGTTTATAAATGGGACTATCAGGACAAAACTCATCAGGAAAGAGAAAATAATAAGCCCCAGGGCAAGAGGTAAGAAATTTGTCATTCAGGTATCTGTATTTGATTATACCCTTGCGTGAAAACGGTAGCAATCACGGAAGGGCATCAACTATTTTATCAAGTCCTATCGAACGGGAGCCTTTAATAAGTAAACTTACCCCTTTTTTAAGACTTCTTCTTACAATCGGGGTTGCGTCCTCCGCTTTTTCAAATAAAAAGGTTTCCGTTCCCTTTGAATGTGATTTTATCTCATCGATTAAAAATTTGGAGGACTTGCCCACTCCGATTACCGTTTTGAAGTTTGACTTGGCTACACTTCTTCCCATCTCCCTGTGGGCGCTTTCGTCATACGTTCCCAGTTCAAGCATGTCTCCAAGTACCGCGATTTTATCGCCTTTGGCAAGTTTATTGAAATAGGCAAGGGTCGAAAGGGCTGCCCAGGGATTGCTGTTGTAACTGTCGTCGAGGATTAATGCGCCGGAAACGTGGTTAATTACCTGCAGCCTGTGAACCGGCTTTTTATATTCGGAGAGTCCTTTTTTGATTTTGTCCTCACTTACTCCGAGGGCCCGTGCAAGGGCTGATGCCGCATTGGCATTTTGGGTGATGGGGTTAATGTCAGGCTTAAACCAGATTATTTCCGACGTCAGTTTATCCGATAGGCTTTTTAACTTTGCGTCGGCCGAGTTAAGTACCGCCTTTCCGTTTCCGGGCAGACCCAAAACCAGTTTGCTTTTTTCCCTGAAAACTCCTTCAATGTTATCCAAAAACTGTGTATGGGTAGGAAATATATTGGTAATAAGTCCTATGTCGGGTTTTGCCATCCAAAAGTAAAAATCCATTTCGCCTTTATACTCAACTCCCATTTCCAATATCAGGTATTTTGTCCCCGGAGGAGTTGCCAGAATTGTATTTGGAATACTATAAACCGAATCGATATTTTTAGGGGTACAGACGGTCCGTCCGTCAAGCTTTAAAATTGATGCAACCATTTCTTTGGTTGTGGTTTTACCGGCACTGCCCGTAATTCCTATCACCTTGATGTCTGTATACTTTTGTAAAATTTTCAGGTAGCTTCGTGCAAGCCTTCTTTTAACCGGATGGAAAAGCCATTTGGAAAAAGGGCTGTGTTTGGCACAGACATCTTCAAAAGGAAGCATTGGGGTAACCCACCAACGGATAATCGGATTATTTTTTATCATTTGACGATGGTGCGCGGAATAAAAGGACTGATGCGCGCAACTACTTCATAATTGATTGTACCAATTTTCTTGGCTATTTCGTCGGCGGAGATTTTAAGCCCGTCCATGTTTCCGAGCAGGGCAACCTCGTCTTCAAGTTTAACGTCTTTAATATCCGTAACATCGGCCATGATCATATTCATTGCCACCCTGCCGACTACCATTGCGTAATGTCCGTTGATTATAACCCGGCCGATATTCGAAAGCCTTCTGTCGTATCCGTCCGAGTAGCCTACCGGGATGACCGCAATTTTTGTTTTTCTTGTTGCAAACCATGTTTGGCCGTAACTTACAGATTCTCCGACCGAGAGGTTTTTAATTTGGGCAACCATGCTTTTCCAGGTCAGAACGGGTTTTAGGACTAGATTCCTTTTTTGCGCCAAAATTGAAACTCTAGTTTCTATCGACATCCACCAACCGTAAATTCCGAATCCGACCCTGACCATGGAAAAATGAGTCTCGGGGTAAAGAAGGACTCCTGCGGATGCGGCACAATGGATCATGGCGGGGGAAAAACCGTTGTTTTTTATGATCTTTACCGCTTCTTTGAATTCGCCCAGCTGTTTTTTGGCAAATGCCGGGTCCAGAGTGTCTTCAATATTGGCGAAGTGGGTGGAAACCCCTTCCAAAATGAAGCTTTTTTTATGAGTTTTAATGAATTGAAGGAATTTTGATAATTCGTCTTTTTTGATGCCTTGCCTATTCAGTCCAGTTTCAATCTTGAGGTGGATTTTGGCCGGTGTTTTGAGGTTCAGTAATACAATTTTTTTCAGGGTATCGATGTTGTAGACGACGAATGAAATACCGTTCTCAATAGGTACGGAAAGATCGGACAGCGTTATGTATCCGAGGACCAGCACGGGACGGGAGCCGTCAATTTTATGTACCATAAGTGCCTCTTTTATGCTGTCAACCGCAAATAAGTCCACCTTATCTTTCAAAAGGGAGATGGTTTCTTCCAGTCCGTGCCCGTATGCATTCGCTTTTACAACGGCTGCGATTTTTACATTTTTTCCTATGCTTTTACGGAAAACCTTAACGTTATGGAGTAGGGCGCTTTTCGAAACCTCAATCCAGGTTTTGCCAAATTCCCTTTTGGCCGGATTTTGCTTACCAGGGCTCTGACTGGCCAAGCCATGCTTATTTTTAGTAGTAGGATTCATTTTCCATCATGAAGCAGTGATTTTACAGCTTTTTTGAACTGCATGCCTCTGTCTTTGTAGTTTTCGAACATGTCAAAACTTGCAGCAGCGGGGGAAAGTATCACGACTCCCCCTTTCGGGGTAATCTCAAAAGCTTTTTGAACGATACCTGTCATCGGGGTTTTTCCGAGATTGACAATATTTTTTCCATTTATTCCTTCACCGATCTTTACACCTATCTCTCCAATCAGGATGAGGTTTTTGACGTTGGCTTTTTTCTCTATCGCCTTTCTTAACAGGGTAAAATCAAGTCCTTTGTCACTTCCTCCCAAAATCAGGGTTTCGGGTTCCGTAAATGAGTTGATTGCGGCAATTGTAGGCTGCTCGCTGGTTGCAAACGAGTCGTTATAAAAAGTAACGCTTCCTACCTCCCCCACCAATTCAAGGCGGTGCTCAAGACCTTTAAAAGACCTTACGCTACTTAGGATCACATCTTCATCAACTCCGATTATCTTTGCCGCATTCACAGCTGCGGCAATATTCTCCAGGTTATGTCCGCCCCTTAAAAGCAGATCCTCCTTATACTTGTCTTCCAGGTCTTCCCGGTTAAATAAAATCACTTT
>Ga0075737_114_pt1 | contig 19225 bp, 24 predicted proteins | sample RifGroB1_FD_68429 | JGI IMG/M metagenome (GOLD analysis project Ga0075737, IMG submission 68429) | Microgenomates (Woesebacteria) bacterium GW2011_GWB1_44_11 | reverse complement strand
AAAGTGCCGTATGGTTTATGGTTTGGACGGACTTACGTCAATCTGGGATTACGAGGGGGCTATAAAAAAAGCAATCCTGGCATTGAAATACAAATATTCAACAGAAGTTGGAAAAGAGTTGACAAACGCTTTCATCCGGGAGCTTGAGGAAGTAACCCCACTTGTTAAGGGGATTTTGGTGCCCATTCCGATTCACTGGCACAGGGAAAATGTAAGGGGTTTTAATCAATCGGAGGAAATCGGAGAAGAGGTAGCAAGGCAGATGGATTGGAAGTTTGTTTCTGATTTTTTAGTCAAGGTCAGATCCACATCTTCTCAAGTCGAGTTACCGGTAGAGAAGAGAAAACAAAATCTGAAAGGCGTTTTTGTTATGAATTTCAAATTACCAATTCCCGGTTCAGTTATTCTTTTCGATGATGTTTTTACCACAGGCTCGACTCTTAGAGAAGCCGCAAAAGTTCTGAAAAGAGCCGGGGTAGAGAAGGTTTGGGGTTTAACTATCGCGAAGTAGATTTTCTTCCGGAAATTAAGTCTTTTAACTTGGGGTCGGTTGGCAAAGATTCACCATTCAATCGTCTTATAAAGGCTTCTCTACCAGCCTCGTCTTGGTTATCGAAACCGTACATAAACGAGTTAACAAGTCTATTGTGAGGTGAAATTTTTTGCCTTTTACTGAGATCTTTTATTATTCCGCTAATGCGTTCAGGGATTGACATAGTTTATGTTAACACCTTGTGTCAAATCTGGCGGGTCGAACCTGTTAGGGCTTGCGCCCACGAGTTTTCAAGACTCGCGCATTACCGTCCTGCCCACCCACCGTGGCGGAGGATGAGGGAGTCGAACCCACCGGCCACTTACGTGACCAAGGTTTAGCAAACCTTTGCCTTAGCCGCTCGGCATATCCTCCATTTAGGCACTGCAATTATAGCAGGTTTTGAGGTATACTATGCGTAGTATGGATCCTGCCGATAGTGAGAAATCTGAGAGTCAAAGCACATTAAATAACGAGCCGCAGGCAGTTGTTGTCAGGCGTGAGCCGGAGCGGGATCTGGTTACCTGGACCGCTTCCGCAAGGCCATTTAAAAGACGGGATAGGCAGTTTTATGTTACAACCTTTGCCGTAGCAGGAATTGTCAGCCTCGTTCTTTTCCTGGCCGAGGGAATAATGCCTGTCATCTTAATTATTTCCCTGGTATTTTTGTACTACGTTCTTTCGACAGTTCAACCGGAAGATGTCGATTACAAAATAACCACGAAGGGAGTGAAGATTGCGGGCAAGCTCACCGAGTGGCAGTATCTAAACCGTTACTGGTTTGCCAAAAGGTTTGACAACGAGTTGCTGGTGGTAGACACGGTTTTGCTTCCGGGTAGAATGGAATTTATGATAACACCCGAAGTAAAGGAGAAGATCAAAAAAGAGGTTTCCACCTATATTCCCTACGAAGAGGTTTCTCCTACCGCTTTGGATAAAGTTACAAGCTGGTTTGCGGCCAAGTTGCCAGGAAATAAATAATTAAGCAAGCACCCGTAGCTTAACGGATAGAGTAGGGGCTTGCGGAGCCCTTGATGACAGTTCAATTCTGTCCGGGTGCACACGGGGGGAAATTGGAGGGTTCGCATAGCGGCCAATTGCACGAGTTTCGAAAACTCGAGGGAGTGATCCCTACACAGGTTCAAATCCTGTACCCTCCGCCCTGAGAAGGACCGATTCCCGCCCAGTCAAAAAAATGATCAATAGTAAAAACAATCAACAGATAACGATAGGGGGAGCGGTGGTTTTTAGAGATAACCGTGGGAAACGCCAGTTCTTGCTGGTAAAAACAAAGGAAGAAGGAGACTGGGAAATTCCAAAGGTTATTGTAAGAAAGGGCGAATCGTCGGTGCGGTCAGTAATCAGGCTTACGGGGGAACAGGGAGGAATGTCAACCAGAGTACTGGAAGAGGTAGGAAGGGCTACAGGAACAACAATATTAAATAATAAATCTCTTCCTCAGAAATACTACTACTACCTCATGCTTCAAAAAGGCGGGTCGAGCGAACTTATCGGATTTGCCGAATTTAAGTGGTTGGAATACGCTGAAGCGGTTAAAAAAGTACCTCTCAAAAGAGAAAAAGATATGTTCAGATTGGCCCGCGAGGTTTTAAAACAGTGGGAAAAAACGCACAAAGTCAAACTTTATTGATAACCCGTGAATTTTCTTCGGGCGGGGTTGTCTTTAAGGGCGACGAGTGGTTAATAACCAAATCTTCGAAAAGCAAACTATACCCGGAAGCGTATTGGCGGTTGCCTAAAGGTTGGATTGACAATGTTACGCCCGAAATTCCTGGACCGATGGCTAGCGGAAAGGTAAAAGCCGACGAGCAGTCTCTGCAAAAAAGCGCCCTGCGGGAAGTGAGTGAAGAGGGAGGGGTGGAGGCTGTAATTATCAAGAAGATCGGAACCGAAAAATATTTTTTTAACACACCGGATAGAGGTAAAATTTTAAAGTTCGTTACATTTTATTTGATGGAATATGTTCGGGATTTACCCGAAGGCCATGACGATGAAACGTCCGAAACTGCATGGCTGCCATTTGATAAAGCCTATAAAACGCTCTCTTTTCCGGGTGAAAAGCGAATACTCAAAAAGGCTAAAGAGATCTTGCCCCCGTAGCTCAACGGATAGAGTAGGAGTTTCCGGAACTTCTGATAGGTGTTCAATTCACCTCGGGGGCACAAAAACAAGTGACTGTCCAAATACTTACGATTTTTTACACGGTAAATCAAAACTTGAAATGGCTTTTCTACCCTGCGTAATGAGCGTGAAACGCTTGAGAGAGACAAATCTAAAGCATTCTTAATAAGTGCATACGGCTTTGATGTTCAAAACCGGTTTGACGGATGAAGAAAAAGAGAGTTTGCTATCCAAGAGTAAAAAATAACCCTTAGACATCTTTGGTATAATAGCTTCACAAGGAGAGGTCGCATAGTGGCCTAGTGCGCTCGATTGGAAATCGGGTATAACCGCAAGGTTATCGAGGGTTCAAATCCCTCCCTCTCCGCTTGAGGGTAATTTTTTTAAACTCCTGGTTTGGAAAAGCAGAAAAACCGTTTTTTGATTTTGTCAAAAAAGAGTCTTCAAAAACGGATATTTTTTGTTTTATGGAGGTTTCCCCGGCTTTATATTCCAACCTTTCATCCATTCTGAAAAAATTCAATGGCTTATATCAAAAAGGACATTATATTAAAACATTTGGAGTTTCATGCGGTCAGGCAATTTTTTTGGCGAAGAGAGTAAAAAACGGCAAAACCGGCAAGGTTTTGATATACCGTCAGTCAATCCGGGACCTTGGTTTTATGCAATTTGCCGAACTTGTAATCGGGAAAAAGAAACTCTGGTTGGGAAGTGTTCATGGGAAAACACTACCGGGGGATAAGCTTGATACGCCCACCCGCATTAAACAATCCGAAATAATTATTAACTTCTTTGCAGGCAAAAGAGGGTTAAAAATGATTGGCGGAGATTTTAATTTAATGCCCGACACAAAGAGTATAAAAATGATTGAGGAGACCGGATACAGAAATTTAACCAGAGACTTTAATATTCGAGAGACGAGAAACCGTTTATGTTGGCAACAGTTTCCGCGAGATAAAAGACAGCATTTTGCCGATTACGTTTTTGTCTCAAGTGAGATAAAAGTTAAGAAGTTTGAGGTGCCACATAACGAGATTTCTGATCATTTGCCTCAGATTTTAGATTTTGAGATTTAGCTTCATCTTTTATTCGGGTGTGGATGATATAATCGGGGTAGTATGCCTGAAAATCAAATCGATGAGATAAAAGCAAGAACGGATATAGTTGCAATTATCGGGGAGAGAATCCAGCTTAAAAAAGCAGGCAGAAATTTTAAGGCAATTTGTCCCTTCCATGGAGAAAAAACCCCGTCTTTCATGGTTTCTCCGGAGCTTCAAATTTTCAAATGTTTTGGTTGTGATGCCAAGGGCGACGTCTTTTCCTTTTTGGAACAATATGACGGGATGGAATTTCCTGAGGCTTTAAAATATCTCGCGGATAAAGCAGGAATTAAACTAGAAAGAACAAATTTCGGACAGTCTTCGGAAAAAGAAAAGCTTATTGAGATAAATTCCCAGGTTGTACGTTTTTATAATTATTTACTCCTCGAACACCCGGTTGGGGCGAAGGCACTTAAGTATTTGAAAGAAGAGAGGGGCTTGAAAAAGGAGACGATAGAAGAATTTAAGTTGGGTTTTTCCCCAGAAAGTTCTTACGCTTTAAAAAAATTTCTCGTTGACAAGAAAAAATTTTTGCCCGTTGACATAGAGAAAGTCGGGGTGGGCATTGCACGGGGGCGGGATCTTTATGACAGGTTCAACGGCAGAGTCATTTTCCCTCTCTTTGACCACAGGGGCAACCCAATCGGCTTTGCGGGTAGGGTTTTACCTTGGGATAAACGGGAAACGGGAAAGTACATAAATTCACCCGAAACGCCGCTTTATCATAAAAGCAGCGTCCTTTATGGGTTGAATCTGACTCGGGGACAAATCAAAAAGAAAAAAGTTGCGATTGTCGTTGAGGGGGAGCTGGATTTGATTTCTTCATGGCAGGCGGGAATTAAAAATGTTGTTGCAATTAAGGGTTCGGCCCTGACGGAGGAACAAGTAAAGCTTCTGTCGCGGTTTGCCCAGAAATTCATTCTGGCTCTTGATAGCGACGTGGCGGGGGATGCGGCCGCACGGCGCGGAATTAAGGTTGCCGGGGACACGGGCGTTGAAGTAAAGATTGCGGGAATAACGGGATTTAAAGATCCGGATGAAGCGGCCAGGGGGAACATCGAAAGTTACAAAAAGGATCTGATAAGTGCAGTGGGAGTCTATGATTATTTTATCGACTCCGTTTTTGCAAGGATTAACCCCGAAAGCGGGTCCGGTAAATCCAAAATTTCAAAGGAGATAATCCCGATTTTAGGGGAGATCGGAGACAAGATAGTTCAGTCACACTACGCGAACGTTGTAGCCAGAAAACTTGGTGTACCTTTGGAAGCTGTTTTGGAGGAGCTTGCCAAGATATCGGACAAAAATCCGGTAAGTCCCCAACCCCCCCCATCATTTAAAATGACAGAGGGCTCTGTCCGGCGCGAGCTACTTGAGGAAAGGTTTTTGACGATGGCATTTCAATCCGATCCCAAGATACTTCTTTCCCAAAAGACGGCAGGACTTATCACCCTACCTCTAAATAAAAGGCTTGTGGAAGAATATGCCAAATTTGATTCCGGAAAAGACTTCGATGTAACAAAATTTGGTGAAAGTCTGCCCGCGGAGCTTTTTGACGGATTTGCGAAAATGGTCTTAAGTGACAACCAGAATTTATTGGATAATCCCGACGAACTTAGGAGGGAGTTGGATTTAGTCGAAAAAGAGCTTAAAATACATACTGTAAAAGAAAAATTAAAACTTTTGGCATCTCAAATGAGGGAGACGGAAGAAAAAGGCGAAGCCGATAAGCTTCTTAAAGCTCAAAATGAATTTAACAAACTCGCCAAATCACTTTCCGGCTATGAAGAAGAAAGAGGGGGAGGTTTGATTCTGAATGAAGATGACAGGTAGCAGGTCGGGTATTACATAAAATGATTCGAAAACCAGTTCTGGATTTGATTAAAAAAGGCCGTGATCAGGGTTTTTTGACCCAGGAAGATATCATGGAAGTATTCCCTGATGCCGAAGAAAGGGTCGCCGAACTTGACGACTTTTACGAGAAGCTTTTGGCCGAGGGGATTGATGTATTTGAGTCGGTGACTCCGGGGGAGATTGAAAGCGATGAAAAGGCCAAAGAGAAACTTGACCGCGAGATTGAACTTCTGACAAAGCTCGAGGGGATAGAATCAACCGACCCCGTCAGGCAGTATCTAAGGGAGATCGGTAGAGTTCCTCTACTTCTCGCCGAGGATGAAGTCGAGCTTGCCAAAAGATACGAGAAAGCCGACAAGAAGGCCAAGGACAAACTTACGGAAAGCAATTTAAGACTGGTAGTTTCCATTGCCAAAAAATATATCGGCCGCGGTCTATCTCTTCTTGATCTTATCCAGGAAGGAAATCAGGGTTTAATCCGAGCCGTTGAGAAATATGACTGGAGAAAAGGCTATAAATTTTCAACCTATGCTACCTGGTGGATCAGGCAGGCCATAACCCGCGCAATTGCCGATCAGGCCAGAACCATCAGAATACCCGTGCACATGGTTGAAACGATTAATAAAATTTATAGAACCAGCCGGCGTCTGATGCAGGAGCTGGGGCGGGAGCCTACGCCGGAGGAAATAGGAGAAGAGTTGGAGCTAGAGGGAGATAGGGTCCGCGAGATATTTAAAATTGCCCAGGAGACAACTTCACTTGAAGCCCCTGTCGGGGAAGATCAGGAAAGCTTTTTGGGAGATTTTATTCCTGACGAGCAGACGCTTTCTCCGGTTGACCAGGCCAGTAAGCAACTACTTAAGGATCATCTGGAGGAGGTTCTGGGAACTCTTTCGGATAGAGAAGCAAAAGTTCTCAAACTCAGATTTGGCTTGGAAGGCAGTAAAGCAATGACTTTGGAGGAAGTAGGGAAGGTGTTTGGGGTGACCCGTGAGCGTATCCGCCAGATTGAGGCAAAAGCTCTAAGAAAACTTAAACATCCAAGCAGACGCAAGAAGCTTCAGGATTATTTGGATTAAATTCCGTACCTTTCTTTAATTTTCGGAAGAAGATATTTCTCAAAAGTTCTCTCAAAATCATATTTTGCCTTAAAACCCCAGTCTTTTTGTGCAGGAGAATCGTCAAGATCCTCCGGCCAAGAATCAACAATTCCTTGACGGATTTCGTTTATGTTATCGTATGTAATTTTGGTTCCTGGGAAAAGTTTATGCGCTTCGTCTGCGATTTCTGAAGCCCTAGGGCTGAAACCCCTAATGTTGTAGACTTTTTGAGACAAGGATTTTTTGTCGGCTTCGGAAAGTTTGATAATTCCCATTACTGCATCAATCATTGCCATAAAAGGAATTTTTGAATCTGCTCGGACAAAGCTTGCGTAATCCCTTTTTTGAGCGGCAGAGTGGACCATTTCACTTCCGTAATCACTTGTTCCTCCCGATGGGAGGGTGTCGGGAGAAAGAAGACCGGGGAATCTTACACATCTAAAATCTATTAGGTTGTCCCTATCGATATCCGAAAGCATCTGGTAGTTTTCGGAAAAGTAAATTCCAAGATTTTCGGTGAATATTTTTGTCATTCCATACATCGTAATGGGATGGCCATATTCTTTTTCGGTTACTTTTCCCGCCTTTTTCTTTTCTTCAAGGTTTGGAATACCGTATGCCGCGATTGAGCTCGGAAAAATAAATTTGATAGACTTTTTTATTTCTAACCCCTGTTTCGTTGCGGCCTCGAGGATATTTATTGAACCGATGGTATTCACGTCGAGTGCAAGCTCCGGAGTCTTTTCGCCGCCGGTTGAAAGAATGGAGGCAAGATGAAAAATGGTATCGAATTCATGTTTTGCAAAAACTGAGGTTACGGAGTCTTTATCCGTTATATCCATTTGGATAAACTCGCTGCTTTCTTTTTCCGATTCGGGAGGAAGATCGTGAAGGCTGGTGGCGACTACATAATTATCCTTATTTTTAGCCAGTTCGTGGATTAGAGTATAGCCAACTTCTCCACCCGCTCCGGTTATGAGGATCGTGGTCATATTACATTTAATTTTCTACCGACCTTCGCAAATATTTTAAGAGCCTTATCCAGATGCTGTTCTGAGTGCCCTGCAGAATTCATAATTCTGATTCTGGCTTTACCCTGAGCTACGGTCGGGTAGACTATGGCTTTTGCAAAAAGTCCCTCGTTAAATAGTTCCTTACTGAAATTCTGTGCCAGTTTTGAGTCACCCAGCATTAGGGGGATTATTGGGGAAATACTTGATCCCGTATCAAAGCCAAGTTTTTTAAGGCCCGTCCGCAGATAGTCAGCGTTCTTCCAAAGTTTTTTGACCAAACTACCCGATTTTGTCAAAAGCTTAACGGCTGCAATGCAGGCTGCAACATCAGGGATGGTCATGGCGCTGCTAAAAAGGAAGGGCCTTCCGCGTTGGGATAGCCATTCAATTAGTTCTTTTTTACCTGCGGCCATTCCGCCAACAACACCGAAGGCCTTGCTCATAGTCCCTATTTCCACATCAACCTTTCCGTGAAGCTTGAAATGGTCAACTATTCCCCGGCCGGAAGTGCCCAACACCCCTTCTCCGTGGGCATCGTCAACCATGAGCATTGCGCCGTATTTTGAAGTTACAGCATAAATTTTATCTAAGGGGGCAATATCGCCGTCCATAGAAAATACCCCGTCCGTGATAACTAATTTCTTAGTTTTTTTATCCGCTGCTTTCAATTTTTCCTCTAAATCGACCGGGTTAATATGAACGTATCTGATTACTTCGGCTTTGCTTAACCTGCATCCGTCAATAATACTTGCATGATTAAGCTCATCGGAAAAAATTAAATCCCCTTCACCTACTAGTGCCGGGATAACGGCGGTATTTGCACTAAATCCGCTTTGAAAAGTGATTACTGCTTCAGCTTTTTTGAATTTGGCAAGGGCAGCTTCCAGTTCTTTATGCAAAACAGTTGTTCCTGCTATGGTTCTGACTGCCGTCGGACCAATTCCGTATTTTTTAATGGCGGCAATTGCAGCCTTTTTCATTTCGGGGTTATTGGCAAGACCAAGATAATTATTGGAACAAAAGTTCAGAAGTTTTTTACCACCAATTTTAATTTCGGGTCCGACCGCGCTCTCAATAGTCAGAATGTTATTGTAGAGATGTTGGTCTTTGAGGTCTTGGACTTGTTTTTTCAACCAGATTAGCGACATACCGATCAGTGGATTATACAACGTTTGGGAAAAATAGGGAATTCACTTACGCACCCTTAATTTTGAACCTACACTCTCAATAATTTGTTTTATTCTTTCCCGCAACCCCGGCTTATCATTTAAAGATGTTCTGTATCTTCTTAATTCATGATCAAACCTTGGGTCCATTGCACTTAAACCCTGATTAAAAAAACTATCATAGTTTCCACTATCCCATTCATCACCGATAGGATTTCCCTGAGATCTTTCTGCCATAGCAGGTTTATATCACGCTTTTTGGATGGTTACAAGATCCTTGGGTATTTCAAATTTTTGAGATTTGAACTTCCAGCCGAACTTAATATTTGATATAATCAGGCGTTCTTTTATAATCCCCTGTAGCTCAACGGTAGAGCGAGATCCTGTCAAATTAGGCAGCCTTCTAAAGCAATTTAGAAGTGAAAATCAGGCTAATTCGGGGAACACCCACTAAAAATGGGTCAATCCCGAGCTAAATCACAAAGGTGTAAATGTGTAGAGACTATATACCTGACGCCCTTTTGGGGTGATGAGATAGTCCAATCCTTTTGGTAACAGAAGGGCTATTGTAAGATCGAGGTTGGAGGTTCGAATCCTCCCGGGGGAGCCTAGCTGTTCTTACTCGTGGAAACTCCTCGGATGAATTTATAACTCCCGATTGTTTCACGGCATTTTGAGTCCTATGATATATCCAAGTATGTTTGACGGACCGGACAAATACCAAATGGCTTGTTTGATGGAAACCACGAAAGCCCTTAGTGTCCGCGAGATGATAAAATGCCATACCGAATTTTCAGGGATAGAAATAGACATTGGTCTTAATAGAGAAGCACATAAACCTTTTCAATCTGAACTGGTTTCGGAAGGGAAGGTACTGGTAACTTTTTATGTACCTTGTAGATGTATTAATATGGTCGATTTTTTTAGGGAAATGGGTAAAACATTAAATCAGGAATCGGAAACGATACGGGGGGAAAGGGACCAATAGCAGTTATTTTTTCTTAGTTGAAGCTGTTTTTTTGACTGCTTTCTTAACCGCTTTTTTGATTTTTGAAAGATCTACCTTATCTGCAATTTTTTCTTCTTTCACAACCGGAGCGGGAATAACCGGGGTAGCTACCTTGGGTTCCAAGATATTCAAAATTTTATCCAGTTTGGCGTTAATTGCGCCCAAATCCGGTCCACCTTGAGCCGTTTGTGGGTCTAAAAGGAACCTCGCACTCTTTTTCGCAGTTGCTGCAAACTGTTTTAAACATCTCGCGTCTGCCTCTATCCTCACCGAAAGAAGACCCCCCGCCTCGTCCGCCAAAACTACCCCTGCCTCCGCCGCGGTTAAAACCGCCGCGGTATCCGCCGCCCCTGTCACCATCTCTATTAAAATTTCCCATAGTTTACGTATTGTATCACGTTTTCCCACTTGCGCCTAATCTATCCAGTTGCTGTAACTTCAGCATCAGAAATGTCCAAAGAATACTTAAGGCAAGCTTACGAGTTTGCGGCTAAAAACAGCACCGATAGAAGCACTCAAAATGGGGCGATTTTGGTTGACGGAAGCGGAAGGGTTGTTGCTTGGGGAACAAATTGTTTTCCGAAAGGTGTGGTTGAAAGCCCGGAACGGTTGGAAAGACCCGCGAAATATTTATATGTTGTTCATGCAGAACATGCCTCGATTTTATATGCAGCCAGAAACGGGGTTAAAACGGAAGGCTTACGATGTACGGAAGCTGGGTTGCCTGTAACGATTGCGCGAAATCAATTATTGATTCGGGAATAATTAAAGTGATTGGACATAAAAAAACCTTTGATTCCTCCCCCGATCACTGGAAAGAACCGATCGAAATCGCCAGACAAATGTTTATGGAGGCGGGGGTTACTTATGAATTGTGAGATGGAGACACTGGGGGGATCGAAGTCCTCTTTAACGGTAAACCGTTTACTCCATAGACTCTCAAGATACTTCAAACCAATCAACCGGGGTTTGGTCATCGGGCTCGCCGTTATAGTTAACGGTGATTTCTTCACCTTTTTTAATGGGTTTAACTGCCCTATATACCATGGAGTTTGTTTTAAAATTCTGCTTCCAGTCCGCGTTGGGGGAGTAAGCATGGTTATAGATCGAGCCGTAGCCCAAGGCCAGCGAACCGCTTAGGGTACTTCGCCAAGGGTAGATGTAGTAATTAAAGATTGTTTTTTCAACAATCCTTCTTTCCTTGGGAGTAATATTAATTACAGGGCACGTTTCAATTATTTCCCCCTCTTTAAAATCCTTGAGGGCAAAAACCCCGCGTCCCTTTTTACCCGTTTTTTTGACAATGATCACTTTCCTCACAAGATATATAATACCCTCATATGCGCACTTGGCAAAGAATCAAAAATAATCCGAAGCTGATTAACCGGTATCTGGTCCGGGAAAAGGTAATTGATACGATTAGGTCTTTTTTTAAGGATAGAAACTTTCATGAGGTTTTTACTCCGATCTTGGTGCCCATTCCTTCAATCGAGCCGAATTTGGAAGTTTTCCAAACCGAACTCAGAACCTCAAAAGGATTAAAACGTCAAGGGTTTTTAATTATGAGTCCCGAGTTTTCAATCAAAAAACTTCTTGCGGCGGGAATCGGTAATTGCTTTGAAATTACGAAGTGTTTCAGGAATGAAGAGGAAGTAAGTTCTCTTCATAACCCGGAATTCACGATGCTTGAATGGTACAAAATTCATGCCGATTATACGGACGTAATGAAGGATTTTGAACATCTTTTTACTAAGATCATCACAAGCGTTAACCCCAAGGCAGATTTGTCCAAGTGGGATTATCAGGGGGAGAGTTATGATTTGAGTCTTCCTTGGCCGAGAATTAGTTTTGAGGAAGCTTTTACCAAATACGCAGGACTTAAAATTGAGGATGTTGCAGATGAAGATTTTTATCAAATATTTTTTAACAAGATTGAACCGGCGCTTTTGAAGTTGAGAAAGCCTTACTTTATTTATAACTACCCGATTTCCCAAGCATCCCTTTCTAAAAAAGCAGCAGACGGCCGGTTTGCGGAAAGATTTGAAGTGTTTTTGGCGGGGGTAGAAATGGGGAACTGTTTTTCGGAGCTGACGGATGCCAAGGAACAAAAGAAACGTTTCGAAGCGGATTTGGCAGAAAGAAAGCGGCAGAGAAAAATAGAATATCCGATTGACGAAGACTTGATAGAAGCTCTGAAGGAAGGTCTACCTGCGGTTTCCGGTATTGCGGTTGGCGTTGACAGACTCATTATGCTTGCGGCGGATGTTCCTTCAGTCTCCGAAACCATGTTCTTTCCCGCCGGAGAAATATTTGACCTTTGAGCCTGGATTGAGATTGCCGAATCTTGGCACATCCGTAATTAGCAGAGCTTGGTCATTTCACTGGCGAAATGGTAAAATACGCGTGCGATGGACACAATAAACGCAGGCAACATCATAAAAGGCAGCTTCATTATTTTTAAAGGAGCCCCCGTTTATGTCACAAAAACGGAATTTATGTCTCCAGGGAAAGGCTCACCGGTTATGCGTATTAAGTTTAAAAACGTTCAGACTGGCTCTGCAGGGGAGTTTACTTATAAAACCGGCGAAAGTGTTGAGATTGCCGAGATTGAGAAAAAAGAAATGGAATATTTATATAGAGACGGGGACGATCTTACCTTTATGGATCCCAAGAGCTACGACCAGGCTTCGATTCCGCTAGCCCTGGTTGAGGATCAATTCGGATATTTTTTGCCAAACCTAAAATGCTGGATTGTATGGTACAAGGGTAAAGCCATAGGTGCCACACTCCCGGCACATGTTACCCTGGAGGTAACCGAGTCTCCGGATAGCGTGGCTGGCAATACCGTAAATGCTCCCAAAAAAACTGTAAAACTCGAAACGGGGATCGAAGTTCAAGTTCCCTTATTCATCAAGGTTGGAGAAAAAATCCAACTTGATACAACCACAGGAGAGTATCTCGGCAGAGTTAAGTAGTTAAAAGTGCTACAATCGGGAAATTTATGAATACCGAGCGTGCCGGGCAAATCCAAGTGAATCTTTCTCCAAAAAATCCGTTTGGTTTAACGTTTAAAGCAACAAATAACGACAGGAGTCTTTTTATCGAGGAACCAGTTGATTTTGGTGCGGGTACTCCATTATCTTCACAAGAACTTCTGCGTACGGTAATGCTGGCACACTTGGTAATCCGTCATTTTCCAAAAAAAATTGAAACAAATTTTAATGTCGATTACGGGGTGTTTTTGGATGAGTTATATAAACATTATGGTTTTACCCCGCCCAAGATAGTTAAAGGTAGCGAACAAACTCGCCCAAAGTTTGTTACAGCGAACGGTAAAAAAACGGAAAAGGTATTATATGCAAATGCTCATTCAGGAGGACTCGACTCCGTCTATAGAGTGGCGACGCTTCTTAACGAAAACCAGAAAGTGATGATTACCCACCTTAGAAACTTAAATCCCAAAGGGAATTACAAAGAGGCGATGGCAAGCAGGCTTCAAGCGGAAGTTTTTGGGGTTCCATACACAGAAATAAGGTTAAGAAACGGAACTGACAATACCGGGTCTGCCGTAATGCGCACCCGGGATATGTTTTTGGCCCTGGTTACCGTAATGACGGCTGAGCAATTTAACGTTGAAAAAATTTTTATAGAGGGAGATATGCAGACAAAGCCCGATGCTCACTTTAGTGAATATAAGCCTGCTTGGATATTTTTTAATAAACTGATAAAAGGCACAGGTCTTAGTTCTCAAGTAGAAGGAATGGACGCGCACGATGTTGAAACAGTAGGGGCGGTACTTAAATTGGAATCGGAGATGGGGATTGATATTCTGCCCTTGGTGCAGAATTGTTTTTCAGCTGAGCACCAGCTTCACAATATTCGTAGGAAATGGGAGAGAGAAACACAATTTCTTGCGGAAAAAAGTCCTAAACACTGGTGCGGTAGCTGTGTAAAATGCAGAAGAATGACCTTGGGAAGAATTTATTATCACGACCCCGATTTGGAAAACATTCCCACTAAAGAAATAAAATATTTTGTGAATGATACTTACAGGTGGCTTGAAAACTATCCGAATAACAGGACTCTCATTTCGGAGAGTTTTATGAAACACCTTGACGATCTGGCCCGATTCAACGTATAAATACCGCGTATGAAATTAGAAAGAACTAGGTTTTCCGAAATCCAAATATCAGAAAAAGAGTTTGAACAGATTCTTCCCAGAATTTGTGATGCCAGCATTTCATATGATCCGGAAAGGTGGACTCCGGATAATCCCCTTTATGGTACATGTGTTCCGGTTTCTTTAGTTGCGAGGCCAATTTTTGGTGGTTTACTATTACGGGCTGATTTGAAATCACTCCCAAAATATAAGCATTTGGAATTCCACTGGGTTAATCTTCTTCCTGATAAAAGAATTAAAGACTTTACACAAACCCAATTCGGCGATGATTATCCTGAAGGTATGGAATATGTACGGAAATCTCCATCATCCATATTAAGACACACGGACGTTGCCCAAAGAACGCACCTGCTCTACCAGCGTTTGTTGAGGGAAATACAGGGCATATATTAAACAAATTTAGGAAGAATCTTTAAGCCTGAGTACTTTTGGTTTAGAATGTGAACAATGACTCTTTTGCCGGCAGTTCTAGCAGCCTCTCCTTTTATCCTGTTTTTAATACTTCTTCTCTGGAGAAAGACTCCGCTTATTTGGGTTTCTTTTATTACTTTAGTCCTGGTGATCGCCCTAGCCGCGGTTTATTGGCAGGTTTATCCTGCATATATTTTAGGCTCCCTTTTAAAGGGGTTTTTTGTGGCCCTTGATATATTTTTTATCATTTTCGGAGCCATTTTTTTCCTGGAAATTATGCGGGGAACAAAAATTATCGAGAACATTGGCTACCACCTGGAATCCATTTCGAAAGATCTTCGTATACAGGTAATATTTCTGGCCTGGTTTTTTGAAAATTTTTTGGAAGGAACTGCCGGGTTTGGGACCCCCTCGATAGTCGTTGCCCCTCTTCTGGTTGGGCTTGGAATTGCTCCTATAAACGCTGCCATAATTGCCATTTTGGGAAATAGTACCTCTGGTATTTTTGGTGCCGCCGGGACCCCAATTAAAGTAGGCTTCGGTTCTCTTGCAGGAGCTTCGGTTCCTCTGACTGCGGCGTATATTAATTTGGTAGGAATATTGGTACCTGTTTTTATGCTGTGGTTTTTGATCAAAGGCAAGAAGGAAAGTAGAAAGGAATTTTTTGAAGCCCTGCCTTTTGCTATCTGGGCCGGTATCGCTTTTTGCGTACCGTCAATCTTAACGGTACCTTTCGGCCAGGAATTCCCTTCAATAATTGGATCCGTAATCGGCCTTGCCCTGGTGTTTGCCACTACGAAGCTAGGAATTTTTGTACCCAGGAAGGAAAAAGAACTTGTGGACAATCCGCGCCCCGCAACGCTTTCTCCCGGCAGGGTTATGTTTCCTTATTTACTTTTAATCCTGATTTTAATTGCCGGAAAGTTTATCCTTGGAAGTTCTGGGGTTCAAATTCCGATAATAATTAGGCATACATTTGCCTACTTTAATCCGGGCTTTGCATTTATGATTGCAGGATTCGTGGCTTTGTTGGCGTTTAAAAGGCATTTAAAAGATCATTGGGACCATTTTGGGTGATTGTTTTTATGTCCGCAATTTCACAAATAATGGTTACATCGGTCAACAATTTAAAATCTCTCCCGTCGATGGTCGAATTTCTTGCAGTTCATGTTAAAAATATCTTTTTACCTCTTTGGGCACCAATTGTTGGAGCTTTCGGGAGCTTCCTTACAGGAAGCATAACCGTTTCCAATTTGATGTTTGGCAACTTTTTGGCCGCTGCCGCTGGGGAACTGAATTTTAGCGTAGATAAAATTTTGGCATTGGCCCTTGTCGGAGCAGCGGCAGGAAACATGATCGCACTGGCCGACATAATGGCAGCAGAGGCTGCGGTCGGACTAAAAAATGAGGAAAGGAAAATACTAAAAGGTGTAATAATTCCCTGTGCAATTTATGTTGGTTTAGTGGGCCTGGTGGGACTTTTTATTCTCTAGTTCCTCCTTAGATTGACTTCAGAGATTGTGGATGTATATTACGTAATATGTCGAAAGAACGTGTTTACGTATTAGCTCCTGTCAGGAAAGTCACGGAGGACCAGGCGGATCAAATTGCTAAACACGTAGAGTCTCTTCATAAACAAGGTGCCAGAGTTTTTAACCCCATTGATGACGCTCCTCAGGATGATGCAACCGGCTACAACATTGTTATGACGGAATTAAATTTCTTGCATAAAGCTGCCGAGGAGGGAGGAAGGGTTGATATTTTATGGAATTTGGGAGGAGAACCTTCGGAAGGTTCAAGGGTAGACATTGGCATGGCGGTCGCATTGGGGCTTGACCTTAATTTGGTAGGTGTTTTCAATGAGGAAAGTCCAACGGGGCCTCAATTGGCGTACCGAATAATTCGGAGCGTTGATCGAGAAATGCCCCAACTGCAGAAAATCATTCAGAAAATTAAGAAGGACAGGCGAGCGGTAGTTGATTGGGATATCGACATGCTCTGGGAAGACCAGGAATGGCAGAGAATCTATCTTGGTTTGACACTTGGCTGTTGGGCCCAAAATCCCAATATCAGGATTAAACTTGGGAAACTAATGGGGATTGATCCGGCGGATAAAAAAAGTTACCCCAAGGTGATAAGGGAAATGGAAAGAGTCAGGGTTTTTGTGCCAAAGCCACGCGGGGAGAGCTATTGAGAAGAAGGTTGTAGATTCCAAAAAATACTCCGCTATAAAAAAGATCGCCCAATACGGAATTCCGGAAGAACGGGATTGCAAAAAAGTAAGACTGCATAAGACCCGTTACACTTTTTGGATACATACTGCCGAATGCCCAGACTGCGAAATTGGTTATTATGAAGAAAAGTATTGAGGAAAGGATGGAGGCAAAGATAATATGTTTTGGGTTTTTGTGATTTTTGACCCAGAATCCGACCAAGACTGCCAAGATGAAGCTCCCGTATACGCTTAGCCTCATCGGAACGGAGTCGAACCCCAGAAAAAAATCGGATAGAATCATGGCGGCGATAGGTAGGGTCAGGGCCTGCTTTTTAGTCAGATAAACACCCCCAAAAAGAGCCATGGCGGTGATAGGGGCAAAATTTGCCGGGTGGGGGATTAGCCGCGAGAAAGCCCCGATTGCGATTAAAATCCCCGGTTGGGCTAGCTTAGTAATTACTGATTTTCCATTGAACTTCATCATTATTTTGGATTATATAACTTCCTGCCCCCACTTGGGATTGGGATCCGTTGACATCAAGTTCCCAAAACTCGCGCTTCTTGGCATCCGCCGTATATCCGTTTATTGATGTTACATAGGCATTTTCTCCGGTTCCGTTTGTGGCCACTTTGGCTACGGACTGGGTTGCCTCAAGGGCGGTCTTGCCCACAAACTCAGATATTTCGTAAGATTGTGGACTGGAACCATTTATTATTAAGACGGCTGATACCTTTTTGGCAGTTTCCCCTTCTTGGTTTTTGGAAACCGGGCCGCTTGTCTTGGCTTGCCAAAAAATTAATCCAAAGCTGAGGATGACTACTGTGGGAAGAATTATTTTTAGATATTTTTTCATTTTCCTGCTCGGGACTGAAAAGTTGGGCTCTGGATATAACAGTAGCGGCACTTCTACGGATTTTCGCCGTAATTCACCAACAGGAACTAATTTACTTTTAAACATGTATTCGGTCAAGTGGTAATATAAATAGGGGGGTGAGTAAATTGAAAATAGATAAAAAAAGCAAGGCCAGTATTTCGAAATATCTAATTTACGGAGCAGTTATTGCTGTTTTGCTTTCAGTCGCAGGCTGGATGGGCCGCGATATCTGGTTGGCCTCAACCCAATGGCTTTTAATAGCAGCGGTGCTGACCCTTTTTGGAATTTATTTGAAGCTGGTCTGATCCTGGCGGGAATTGTGCGGTTAATTTGCGTTAATTGAGATTGGCCAAAAACTTGACATTATCCTTACCAGGTGGTATTTTTCGCTCAGAATGAGAGCAAAGAACATCTTCGCCGCTTTTATCGTTGTAGTAGCCGTTGTTGCCGTAGTTCTTCTGATCAAAAACCGTACGAAGGTCTCCCAGAAACCAACTCCCACCCCCACCCCAAGTATTCAGCAACAAATAAGGAATAAGTTTAATGGTTTGATGATTCCTGAAGATCGGGAGGCCATTGAGCTTAAGGACGTTTCCGGAGGGAGCGGGATGGGACTTGCCACAAGAAGTGAAATTTTGGCAGACCTTCCGTCTTTACCCAACGGAGAGGCCTATCAGGCCTGGCTCGAAAACAATGGGAAAACCGTTTTGCTCGGAACTTTCAAATTGGCAAAAGGCGGATGGATCCTGAGTTACAATTCTTCAGCCTACCCCGGTTACGATAAGGTAATCGTCGCGGTGGGCACCAAACACATTCTTGAAGGCTCTTTCTAGACTTGGGCCATTTTTCTGCGTAATATAGATATACGGGTAGGCGGGAGGTGAGAATGTGCAAATAACTGTTTATTCAACAACAACGTGTCCTTACTGCAAAATGCTTAAGGACTATCTAAAAGAAAAAAGTCTTTCATTTACAGAGAAGCTTGTGGATTTGGATGAAACTGCAAAGACAGAAATGGCGGCTTTATCGGGAGGCTTTCTTGGAGTACCTTTTGTTTCGATTGTGAAGGATGACGGGACAAAAGAAACGGTTGTGGGATTTGATAAAGGAAAGTTGAACGCCGTACTTGGCCTTCAACAGGGAATAGTATGATATTTGTTAATTACAAGACTTTTGAGGAAAGTTCGGGGCCAAAGGCTCTCCTTTTGACTAAAATCCTGGAGGAGGCGGCACACGAGAGCCAGGTTAAAATTATTCCTGTTGTTCAGATAATTGATGCGGAAAGTGTAACATCTTCAACAACGCTCGAGGTTTGGATTCAACACGTTGATCCGGTCAGTTATGGTGCACATACAGGCTGGACTCTTCCGGAGGAGGCTGCAAGAGTCGGGGTCTCGGGGGTATTTTTGAACCACTCGGAACACAAATTTGATAATTTTGATACGCTAAAGACGGCTAACGAAAAAGCCATGTCGATAAATCTCAAAACCCTGATTTTTGCAGGGAATTTGGATGAGCTTAAAAAAATATCTGAACTTGCTTCTACCTATGTTGCCTATGAACCCCCTGAGCTTGTAGGTTCGGTAACGACCTCCGTTGCAGAGGCACAGCCCGAGGTTATTTCGCAAGCG
>Ga0075737_115_pt1 | contig 22853 bp, 19 predicted proteins | sample RifGroB1_FD_68429 | JGI IMG/M metagenome (GOLD analysis project Ga0075737, IMG submission 68429) | Microgenomates (Woesebacteria) bacterium GW2011_GWB1_44_11 | reverse complement strand
CCGAAAAAATATGGAAAGACAACCTTACCATTTTCCGGAACTTTTTACCGGTGACTGGGATTTATTTAAAAAAGTTTTGCAAAACAGACAAACCGTATTTGTTTTTGACATGGATGGAATTTTGGCCAACTCGGCAAAAATAGTTTTAAAGAAATTTACCGAAAAAACCGGCGTTGCCGTAAAGCCGTCGGAAATCGACGGGTGGGACTTTCTGACAAATTTGGCCAGAAAGTCCGGACTAAGTGAAGAAACCATTGAGCACGCTGAAGACGATTGGTATAAAGCGGAAGTCTTGGGAAATGCCCAGAGGTATTTATATATCCGTCCCGTTATTCAAAAAACCGTCGGTTATTACGGAAGTGCCAATAATTTTGTCCTGACTTCCAGAAATCACACCTTGAGAGAATCAACTTCAAGCTGGTTCAGGCAAAAGCTTCCGGAAATCCACGATGAAAATATTATTATGAGGAAGGAAGGAGATTTACGTAAATCTGTGCCGTTTAAGGTTGATAACCTAAGAATCTTTGCCGAGGCTGCCCCTTGGATTATCTTTATTGACGACAACATTGATTTTATCAAGGGGGCTCTTGAAGCAAAGATCCCAAATTGCCTTACGGTCTATGTCCCTCTGGGTAAAAATATGCCTGATATACGGCACGAAAGGCTTATTCTGATTAAAAGATATCCCAACGAAATTCAGGCAATGTATCCTTTGATGGATGCTATCGGAAGAGCCATCTCCCAGGACGGCAATAACGATAGCGTCGCACATTCTTATTGACACAATCCCCAATGTAGCCTAGTATCTAAGTGTTAAGTCTTAACTAAATGGCTGATACTGTCCCAGGCCAATCCGAGATAGCTCTAAAAGTAAACCAATTTTTGGAATACTTGCAGGTGGAACGTGGGTGCTCTCCCCTAACGATCAGGAACTACAGACATTACCTAAGCCGGTTTATGTTATGGATGGAGTCTCAGCACATCCACGAAGGCTTAAAAGACATAAATCCCGATGTGATAAGAAGCTTCAGGGTATTTCTGTCCAACCTTCCGGGTGAAAATAAAGCCCAAATGAGCAGACGTACCCAAGGGTACCATGTGATTGCCATGAGAAGCTTTCTCAAATGGCTTATTAAAAACGACTATACGGTAATGGCTCCTGATAAAATTGAACTGCCGAAAATTGAAGAAAGGCAGGTAAAATTTCTTAACGGAGAGCAGGTGGACAGACTTCTTAATGCGCCGTCTCTTTCAACCGTCCAGGGCAAAAGGGACAAAGCGATTTTGGAAATACTTTTTTCCACGGGACTCCGCGTATCGGAACTTGTAAAACTGGACCGCGACAAAATTGACCTGGACCGCAGGGAGTTTGGAATAATCGGCAAAGGAGGAAAAGCAAGAGTCGTATTTTTATCCCAAAGGGCAACCAACTGGCTGGTCAAATATTTGAATGAACGCGACGATCATTTTAAACCCCTTTTCATCCGCCATAAAGGGAAAATTGATCCAACCACACCCGATGAAAAAACACGGCTTACTCCCCGATCCGTGCAAAGAATGGTGAAAAAGTATTCCCATAAAATGAAACTGCCGGTTGAGGTCACGCCCCATGTGATGCGCCATAGTTTTGCTACCGATCTACTTATGGCAGGGGCTGACATAAGAAGCGTTCAGGAGATGTTGGGACATAAGAATATATCAACAACTCAAATTTATACGCATGTTACGAATAAACAGTTAAGGGATATTCATCAGGCCTTCCATGGAAAAGGAGGGAGCAAATGAAACCGTGATTCTCCCCTTGCACTACAATGAGGATTTGAACAGGACTTATCGACGGACAGGTTTTTATTGGGGGCAAACCACATTTTATTATAGCAGTTCCGAGAAAAACATTATTGAATAGAAGATCCAAAAACTGTAAAAAGAATTATGGAGAGGCGCCGGGTTAGCACATCGGGTCAGTGCTTTCTCTGCCCCGCCCGAATCTTCATTGCCAGCGAAGGATCCTACTTCTGCGATCCCGCCAAACTTGATGATAAATCGGTAGTCAGAAACATAGCAAAATATAGACCCGAGGCGTGTCCCAATAACATTGAACCCGGCCCCAGCGGCTCCCCGGAGATGATTCTTAGAAGAATACTCGGAAAGTAGTGTTGACTTAATCTTCAACCGCTTCCCAAGGAAAGCCGTCCCGGCCGAAGTGCCCATATGAAGCGGTTTGTTGATAAATCGGCCTTTGCAGATTAAGTCTTTCGATGATTGCTCTAGGCCTAAAATCAAAGTTTTTAACCACATACTTGGAAAGGTCATTTCCCTTCTCATCCATAGCCCTAAGCATTAAAGGCTCCGCTTTTCCGATAGCGTAGGCAACCGAAACCAAACAGTTCTTTGCAAGACCTTTTGCTACAACATTTTTGGCGACATATCGGCACATATAAGCCCCGCTTCTGTCCACCTTTGTCGGATCTTTTCCGGAAAAGCACCCGCCTCCGTGGGGAATGAGGCCCCCATATGTGTCAACCATAATCTTTCTGCCAGTTAGGCCAGTATCGGCCGTAAAACCCCCGACTTCAAACCTTCCAGTAGGGTTAACCAGGACCTCAAAATCTTTTGTGTCCCCGACTACTTTTTTGATTAATTTATCCGTAATTTCGCGTCTTACTGTTTCTATGGGAATTCCTTTTTTGTGCTGGGTAGAAACCAGAACCGTTTTGATTTTGCCGTTTTTAATTGTGATTTGGGCTTTGCCGTCGGGGAGAAGCCATTTGATTTTCTTTTTCCTCCGCAAATCCTCCAGACCCTTTGTAAGTTTATGAACCATGGCCACCGCCTTGGGAAGATATTCCGGAGTCTCATCGGTTGCAAACCCATACATGATCCCCTGATCCCCCGCCCCTCCGGTATCTACCCCCATGGCAATATCGGGAGATTGCCTGATTATATTTGTAATAATTTTGAGTTTGTCGGTGTGACCGATGCTTTTGTAAACTTTTCCGGCGATTTTGGCTGCATCAAACCTTGCTTTGGTTGTGACTTCCCCTCCCACCACGAAAAGACCGTGGGATCCGAACGTTTCTATTGCCACACGGCTTTTGGGATCCAGGGAAAGACACGCATCAAGAACTGCGTCGGAAACCTGATCACAGATTTTATCGGGGTGCCCGCTGGTGACAGATTCTACTGTATAATTTTTGAAGGAATTACTGAAAATATTACCCATATCGTTTCCAGCTTTGGCACCTTTTGAAGCCTTTAACTTCTAGGTTGTCGGCGGATCCTCAGGCTGGTTCCCTCCCCGCACTCTTGATATATGAATTCATTCTATCTTAGTAGGTGTTTCTGTCAAGGAGAATTGAGGTATAATTATTTCATGGTAACAATAATTTTACCTGGATATTCGGCACATAATAAAAGCTGGTTGGAAGAGACCGCGCAGACAATAGGCACTCAGGGTGAAATCCGCGCAGTTTACTGGGATCACTGGACAGACCCCGAAAAGAAGTTTAATGCCAAAGAAAAGGGCCGGCTTATAAATGACATCACCGGTGCCGGGGCGTCAGACATAGTTGCGAAATCAATAGGAACTTTGGTCGCTGCTTACATGATTTTAAAAAGCCCAACAAAAATCCGTAAGGTAATTCTTTGCGGGGTCCCCCTAAATGACTTGTCCGAGGAGGATAAGGAAGTAGTTAAGCTGGCACTCAAATCAATTCCTTCTAAAAATGTGATTTGTTTTCAAAACGAGGAAGACCCCCATGGCGGTTCGGGTCAGCTTAAGAATTTTTTGTCAGGATTTGATTCGGGTGTGGAAGTCATAAGTAAATCAAGAGCCGACCATGAATATTCGTATGTTGAAGAGTTTAAGAAATTCCTTCTGGGATAAGTAGCCCACGCAGTTTGACTTTAATTGCTAGCGTACTTCATAGGAAAGGGATATCGTTACTTCCATTTCGGTAGTTCCCGGTTGAACGTCAGGTTGAATTCCGGATTTTTCGGCCGATTCGTTACCCATTGCCGAGAGCGGGAAAGGCCTCATGCTTGGCGGTGTGCTTTCGGAAACGTTTACGATTTTACCCAGGTTGATTTCGGCTGCCTTGGCAAGTCCCTCCGCTTTGTTTTTAGCTTCTTCAACGGCCTCTTCCCGTGCGGTTTGCCTGGTTTTATTTTTAAGCTCTTCGCTTAAATCGAAATTTATTCCCCCTATTGAATTGGCGCCAAAACTGGTTACCGAGGCGATGGTATCGTTGATTTTTGCAAAATCACGGATTGTTACTTCATATTGAGTTGAAACCTGATAACCGGTTATTCTTTGAACAGAAGTGGTGTAATCATACTGCGGGTAAACACTATACGAAATTGTTTTGATATCCTTTTCCTCTATCCCGAGTTTTTTAAACTGGGCTACAAGATCCTGCGACTTTTTATTTACTGAGTCCTGCACGGCCTTCAGGTTCGTTCCGGATTCCGAAATACCGATATCGATTTTGGCAATGTCCGGAGCAACCGTTACTTTCCCGGTGCCCTGAACGACAAAAGGCTCACCTTTCACCTGGGTTGACGAACTGAAATTAATCGGGGGCCCCCACTTGGCAAAAACAAAAAGAAGGACAAAAAATATTATTATGCTTCCTGCAAAATTAACGTTTTTTTCTTTCATCTTTTTTATTCTACATCTTCATCCCCGCCCTTTTCAAGAACGGCTGCCGCCGCCACACTGTCGGCTTTATCGGCAAAACGCATAAGAATTACGCCCTGGGTGGCACGCCCCAGCTGGGGAATGTTTTTAAGCGGGAGTTTAATTACCTGTCCCATCTTGCTGGTTATTATCACCTGGTCAAAATTTTGAGTGACCATTATTGCAGTTTTAAGATTTCCGGTTTTGGGGTTAACAACCGAAGCCTTGACCCCCTTCCCTGCCCTTTTTTGGACCGGGAAAAGATGTATCGGTGTACGCTTGCCAAGGCCTTTTTCCGCAATTGTCAGAATATCCCTGAAATATTTTTTCCTTTTATCGGAAGGGATTGTCTCTTTACCCGGGAAAACCTCCATACCTATAACTTCATCGTCCTTTTCCATTTTTATTCCGGTTACCCCGGTGGTGGCTCTTCCCATAGGCCTGACGTTTAATTCCGGGAACCTTATCGACTTTGCCCCCTTGGTCAGAATGATGATGTGGTCGCTTCCCGAAGTCGGATGGACCGAAACCAGCTGGTCATCACTCCTAAGTTTAATGGCGATAAGGCCCGAAGACCTAAGGTTTTCGAACTCATCGAGATTGGTTTTTTTAATGAGGCCTCTTTTGGTTGACATAATTAAATTCTTAACACCGGATTCTTTCGAAAGCGGGAGGATTGATCTGATTTCCTCCTCCTGCTCAAGATTCAAAAGGTTTACCAAAGCCTGCCCCTTTGCCTGTCGTGAGCTTTCGGGAATTTCCCAAGCCTTTAGTCCGAAGACCCGCCCTTTATTGGTAAAGAAAAGAATCGTGTCGTGGGTTGTGGCATCAATCAGATGCTGTATTTCATCCTCCTCTTTGGTAGCCATTCCGATAACTCCCTTGCCTCCCCTCCTTTGGGCTCTATAGGAACCAGCCGAAAGGCGCTTAATATAGCCGGTTCTGGTTACTGTAATCAGGGTTTCTTCTTTGGCAACAAGATCCTCCTCGCTAAATTCCCCCACGGCGTGCTTATAAATCTTAGTTCTTCTGCCGTCCCCGTATTTTGCCTTCAATTCGGCCAGTTCCGCAACAATAATGTTAAGGACCTTTTTGGGGTCTCTCAGAATTGCGGTCAGTTCGTCAATGAGCTTCTTTATCTCGGCATACTCCTTTTCGATTTTTTCCCGCTCCAAGGCAGCGAGGCGCCTTAGTTGCATATCAAGAATTGCGGTTGCCTGGATATCGCTTAATCCAAACTTATCGATAAGATTTTTCTTGGCATCCTCCTGGGTACGGCTTTCTCTGATTGTCTTAATGACGGCATCCAGGTTATCAAGAGCAATCTTTAGCCCCTCCAAAATATGCGCTCTTTTTTTGGCTTCCGTTAAATCAAAGATTGTTCTTCTGGTTACCACTCTTTGTCTATGCTTTACGTACTCAACCAGAATTTGCTTGAGGTTAAGCGTGTGGGGTGTGCCGTCCACGAGTGCCACAAAATTTGCGGAGAAAGAGCTTTGCAATTTTGTGTGCTTAAAAAGATTATTGAGAACCGATTTGGGTTTTGCATCACGCTTCAAGTCTACCGCCACTCTCATTCCGTCTTTGTCGCTTTCGTCCCTTAGATCGGCAATTCCAATTACCTTTTTGTCTTTTACAAGCTCTGCGATTTTGGCCACAAGTTCGGCTTTATTTACCTGATAAGGAAGTTCGGTGATGACTATTTGCGGTTTGCCTTTTGCCCCTTCGGTAATTTCGGCAATTCCCCTAACAACAATCCGTCCCCTGCCAGTTGCATAAACCTCGTTAAGAGAAGCCGCGTCGTAAATTGCTCCTCCTGTCGGGAAATCCGGTCCGGGGACAAACTTAACCAGATCCTCAATTGTCACGTCGCTTTCAAAACTGATTTCACTTGGGGTAACTTCCTCCTGCGTCAAAGCCTTCTCCGATCCCGAAGCGACAAGATTAATCTTTTTAATTATAAAGTCCGTATGTGTTTCCTGGTTTTTTACTTCAGGTTCCTCGGAGTTTGATTTAATGACGCGGCCTTTATTTATGATCTCGGTTATGGCGTCGACAAGCTCGGTAAGATTATGAGGAGGAATTTTAGTGGCCATTCCGACTGCAATTCCCTCGCTGCCCATCAAAAGCAGATTGGGTAAAAGAGCAGGAAGATAAACAGGTTCTTTAAGGGTGGAGTCGAAGTTGTCCGTAAAGTCGACCGTCTCTTTTTCCATATCTACCAAAATATTGTCCGCAATTTTGGCAAGTTTTACTTCGGTGTAACGCATGGCAGCGGCAGGATCCCCGTCAACCGAACCGAAGTTTCCCTGTCCGTGGACCAAGGGATATCGCATGGAAAAAGTCTGTGCAAGACGCACCATGGCATCATAAACAGCCATATCCCCGTGCGGATGGTATTTACCCAAAACTTCTCCGACCACCTTGGCGCTTTTGGTTGTTCCCGAGGTTGAATAGTGAAGGCCCATAAGGTGCATTGCGTAAAGAATGCGCCTATGGACCGGCTTAAGGCCGTCCCTGACGTCGGGAAGGGCGCGGGCTACGATGACACTCATTGCATAATCAAGATATGAAGTAGATAACTCCGAAGTTATCTCAGTTGACTGAACTTTGCCGATATCCGTGGACATATAAAATGAGGCTAATTCAGCCTCAATACATTTTACCCTTTCGGCCCTCCGGAAGCAATGGGAAGATGATAAAAAAAGGTTTCAAACCGGCCTGGCTTTAACAACAACGCGCTGACTGTCAAACAACCCCCAGCATGTATAAACAGTCAGTTCCGCGGAACTTGTTGGAGAAACCAGATCCACCCTATCCGGTCCGACAAAATCTTTTTGAAAAACCTCATATGTGTGTATTTTTCCGCTTTGGGTTTTAACAATAATTTTCTGACCCAAACTCAAATACGGTAAATTCCCCAAAATCACCTTTTTGTTGTGTCCGTAGATAACGGTATTTCCCCCACTTCCGGGAACTGTAGAAGTATTCAAAAAAGTAGCCGCAGAATCTGAGGTAAGCCAAACGCCGTCTTTAATTTGTCCCGCTTCAACCGGAAGGTCAATTTCGACGGAGGGAATAATTATTTCAACCGGAATGTCTGAATTTTCCGTTGATTTAGCCGCAGCTTCCGGCACTTTTGAAAAAGAAAGTATTCTGACACGGTAATAATTGATACCGCCGAAAGAAATCAAAGCAAAGCCCAAAAATATCAGGATATAAGGAAGTTTAAGCCAACCTTGAAGCTTTCTTTTTAAGAGCGAAGCCCAGTGTTGAAAGTGTTCCACCAAGACCCATTATAGCCATGTATAAGTTTTCGGTAAAGGTTCCCGTNTCCGGCCAGTGTGGTAGCACCCAATACCTGTCCCTGAGGACTGTTGACGTTACCGCTACAGTCGTGAGTAGCACATCCCAGTCCGTCTCCACCGTCACTGCCCGTGGAGGTTGTTGTTGTAGGTGTGGGGGTAGGAGTGGCCGTGGGTGTGGCTGTAGGCGTGGCTGTTGGGCAATTTTCCCGCTCTTCACAAGTAGGAGTGGCCGTGGGTGTGGCTGTAGGCGTGGCTGTTGGGCTTGCTGTGGGTGATGCTGTTGGACTCGCAGTTGGTGTCGCAGTAGGAGTAGGTGTGGCAGATGAACCGACTCTGTAATTGTCCTTTTTATCTTCAACCTCAACACCATATTCGCCGTCATCACCTGCCAAAACTGTATAGGCATCAAAACAAAAAGCCCCTGAAGTAGGTGTAACATTTCCCGAGGCGACAACGGTATCTGGATCAGATGAGGCCCCGCCCGGCTTACCAGTTATATTCCAAAGAAACGTACCAGCGTTAAAACCACTACCGTTAATCCAAACCTGATCTCCAACATCAAAATGATTCAAATCTTGAGATACTGTGCCACAATCATTCTTGGTTGTCCAAATCGCACCCGGATTACCTGCCAAAACTGAGGTTAAGGATTTTACAAGAAGAAAAGATGCAAAAATAGCGGCGGCCGTGATGGCCAAAATTGAAGCCTTACCTGTGTTAAACTTGCTCATTGTTTATATAACTGAGCCGAGCTTATCAACGTTTTGTCCGGTTGTCAAGTATTGGTTATAGGTCTACGAAGTGTTACTCAATACCTATTTCATCCGCAATGACTATGCGTCGAGCAAAAGTCATGCCGGGAGGATAGTCCGTTTGAAGTGTAAGAGTATTTCTATCCGGGTTTACGGTCAAGTAATTGACCTCTTCGGGGCTTACCACTTTGACCTGATCTACAACATATTTGAATTTTCTGTCTTTATAAAAAACATATATTTCATCCCCTCTTGTCAGCTTTCCCAGAAGGAAGAATGGAGCATTATAGGTGTTGACATTGTAAAAGGTATCTTCGGAGTGGGCGAAAAGGTAAACGTTTCCGGTCTCCCCAGGTACAGCCGTCTCCTTGGCCTGGGCCACTCCTTGCTTTAGAGCTCTTAGATATTCATATTTATTCTGCGGATCCACATCGGCGATAATTGGAGCCGCGACAGCAATTTTTGGAATTGCAATCGAAAAATCTTTGTTGGGAACCTTAAGAGTTCTTTCATAGGTTCCGCTGAATTCGGGATTTAAAGAATACTTGATATTCAGCGCATTGCTGTAACCATATTCGATTTCCGCTTGAGTTACGGGCCAAAAAATTGCACCCAGGACAGTCAAGGCACCGAAAATCAAAAGAGTTGATATTATCTTAAGAACCGACATACCTATTAATAGTATTCCACTAAAACGGGGAAAAATCGAGTATCAGGATGTCGGTTTATTGTCCGATGAATTTAATAACAAAGGGGGCAATAAGAAGAGCAACTATTTGAACTATTTTCATCATGGGGTTTAAAGCCGGACCTGCGGTATCTTTTAAGGGATCTCCCACAGTATCTCCCACAACCGCCGCTTTATGGGTGTCACTACCCTTCCCTCCCATATTTCCGTCCTCAATATACTTTTTGGCATTGTCCCAAGCTCCTCCGGTGTTGCACATATAAAAGGCAAGCATAAGCCCTACAGCCACCACCCCGCCCAAAAATCCGCCCAAAGCCTCAGCCCCGAGAAGTGAAACAATAACCGGCAAAGTTACAACAATAGCCGCCGGAATTATCAGTTCTTTTTGTGCAGCTGCTGTAACAATGGCAATGGCTTTTGAATAATCCGGAAGAGCCTTGCCTTCCATTATCCCTTTGATTTCTCTGAACTGGCGTCTGACTTCTTCAACGACTTCGAATGCGGCACGGCCTACCGAGCCGATCAATCTCGAAGAAAAAAGGAAAGGTAAAGACCCTCCGATAAGAAGCCCGATAAACACTTTAGGTATTGCAATATCAATGGAGGTTAAGCCCGTCGCCTCAAAGTATGTAGCAAAAAGCGAGGATGCAGCCACTGCGGCCGAGCCTACGGCAAATCCCTTGGTCAAAGCCTTTGTGGTATTTCCCACCGCGTCCAGGTCCCCGGTTACTTTAGGAGCCTTTCCCGTTAAACCCGCCATTTCAACCATCCCCTGAGCGTTGTCGGAAATCGGCCCAAAGGTATCCAGGGACATAATTATTCCGGTTGTTGCCAGCATTCCCATACCGGCTAAAGCAATCCCGTAGAATCCGAGAAGAAAGTATCCCGCAAAGATAGTGGCGGCGATTATAAGAACCGAGAAGAAAGTGGATTCCATTCCGATTGACATACCCGCAATCAGGTTTGTTCCGGCCCCTGTTTTAGAAGCCTTGGCTATAGCCACAATCGGTTTTTCTCCCGGCCCAGTGTAATACTTGGTCAGATATAAAAGTGCCAGCATGGAGATAATTCCGGATACTGCCGCATAACCCGCGCGGGGTTCTTTGAGAAGAAATACGGCCAGGGCCATAAATATGACAACAGCGGCGACGGCCGATACAATAAAACCGCGGATTAAAGGTTTTAAGGCACTTTCCTTTTCAGATTTTGCCTTAACAAAAAAGGTTCCCAAAATTGAAGTTAAAATAGCTCCCGAACGGGCAAGAAGAGGAAAAACCACACCCGCAAGGCCAAAAATTGCACCGCCAAGAATCATGGCGGCAACAATCGTCAGGGCGTAGGATTCAAAAACATCGGCTGCCATTCCTGCACAGTCTCCCACATTGTCCCCAACGTTATCGGCAATGGTTGCGGGATTTCGTGGATCATCTTCAGGGATTCCTTTTTCTACTTTTCCGACCAGATCCGCCCCCACATCCGCGGCCTTAGTAAATATTCCTCCGCCGACCCTCATAAAAAGAGCCAGGAGGGCTGCACCAAACCCGTATCCGACTAAAACGCTGGTGGCGTTTTTAGCCACCACATCGGCTCCCAAGTCTATAAAAGTGAAATACGACCACATATAGATGAGTGATACTCCGAGAAGGCCCAGCCCAACCACCAGCATTCCGTTGACCGTTCCGGCACCGAATGCGGTTTTAAGTGCGGGTGATAAACCCTTGATGGCGTTATTGGCCGTACGCACATTGGCGCGGACCGCGATCCACATCCCGAAGTAGCCGATTATCGCGCTAAAAATCGCTCCCATCAAAAACGTTACAGCCACCCCTCCGCCCAAAGTTAAGGCGATGATGGCGGCCAGGACGGCCATGACGGGGAAAACCACGCTGAATTGTTTTTTAAGGTAGCTCATGGCTCCGTCCCTGACGGCACGTCCTATTTGCTGAAGTTTGGGGGAACCCTCCGAATCTTTGAGGATTCTTTTTGTTAGAAAAAAACCGTATGCCAAAGCGATGATTGAAGTAATCGGTGCCACAAAAAGAGCAACCAATTGGATATCCATGCGAGTATTCTAAAACAATGAATTCGATATTTCAATGGTTAGATATCCCTCTTGACACGATGCAGGGGTTGACACAATACTGATATGTGCGAATCCGGGAGGTGAGTATAAATGGCTAAAAGAAAAAGCGTAAAAAGAACAAAAAGAACTGCCAAAAGAACTCTGCATCGTAAGACAGTAGATAACAGTAGATTGAATCTGTTGTTGTTGACGCTTGTCCTTGCTCTTTTAGTATTGGCGGCGGTTACATTGACGAAAGGCGGCATCTAATCCTTCGACTCACTTGACTACGCTCGGGGTTATAGTTTGCCCAGGGCTTCGATATCGGGGTTATATATCAAGATTGGCTAACTTGGCATGGGTTTGGATATATTTCTTTCTCGGCGGAACCTCTTCCCCCATCAGCATTTCAAACATATTACCCGCCGCTTCGGCATCGTCAACCGTCACTCTTTTTAGGGTCCTTTTTTCCGGATCCATGGTTGTTTCCCAGAGCTGGGTCGGATTCATTTCTCCCAGACCTTTGTAACGCTGGATGGTGGACTTGGCTCCTTTTCCGGCGCTGACGATACTATCCCTTTCGGCTTCATCATAAGCATAAGTAACCTCTTTCCCTATCTGCACCCGGAAAAGAGGAGGAAGGGCAATGTACAAAAAGCCCCTCGTAATTATTTCCGGCATGTGGCGATAGAAAAAAGTCAGAAGCAGGGTCTTTATATGAGCCCCGTCCACGTCGGCGTCCGTCATGATAATGATCCGGTGGTACCTCATTTTATCGTAGTTGAGCGAATCCCCTATACCTGCACCGAGAGCAATAATGAGATCTTTAATTTCCTCGAACTTTACGATCTTGTCCAGTTGCGCCCGTTCGGTATTTAGAATTTTACCTCCGAGAGGCAAAATTGCCTGATGACGCCTGTCCCTTCCCTGTTTGGCACTGTTGTGGACAAAAATTCCCGCTGCGAGGGCAAAATTGTGAGTTTTTTCTACCTCCAAATCGTAAACATCAACTTTTCTTTTTAGAACAACGATTTTTTTAATTCTGTGGTTGAAATTACGGACAGCTTCTTCAAAATTTGACTTATCGTTTCGGAAAAATCTTGTCAAGATGGTCTCATACTTTATGAGACTTTTGTCGCCAGATTTTTTCCTGAAATTGTCATATTCTGTTTTGTTAATTTGGCCGTTATTTGAGTAAAAATTATAGAAAACAGAAAGGGCTTTTGTTAAATATGTTTTATTGTATGTTTGTTTTCTTTTTTGTCTGAATTCTGCTGTCCACTGTTCTTTCGTCTTTTCACTTCGCCAACTTCTTAGGTTTTGATTTTGCCATTGCTTATCTGACGTCATTCTCAAGATATCTATTTTTTCAGGATGCAAAATAAAATACTTTTTGGTTCTAAGTGACTGCGTGTTCCTGTTTTTGGCATTTGCCCAATACTTTTTTTGTTCCATATTTAATCTGGCATTATTTTGTACTCTGTATTCAGAATTTTTGTTATAAAATTCAAGGAATTTCTGAGTCATGTATCGTTTATATTCAGGATTTTTCCACTGCTCAATTGCCCTTTTGCTTAGCATAAGCTTCATTTTAGGGGAATTCATTATTGCCCTAATCTTTTCCTTGTATTCTTTTGTTTGGTGAACCATTTTACTTTTTAGTTTGATATCGCTTCTTCCGATTGTCCTCTCAACAATTTCCGAGTGGAGCCTTAAATGTTCTTTTCTTCCTAATCTAGTTAGGTTTGACGGATTATTGTTTAATTTATTGTAATCAATATGGTGTCTGTGATCGCCTAAAGATTTTTTATAAACTCCTCTTCCTAAATTGTATTGATCCGTAAGGAGATGGGTAAAAATCCATCTACTTTGTCCTGGATCAAAAATTAATTCATATCCTTTAATGGTTATATTCTTACCAATTTTTGAAAGCTGTCTTCTGAAAGGCATTAAAGAAATATTTGGGGTTAGATCCTTAGCTTTTGTATAATCTCCGGATCTATTCATGAAGAGATGGTTGGGTGTACAGATAATTTCTTCATCGTTATCTAAAACAATTTTAATGACCTCGGCGTTTTTCTCTGTGACTCTGGGGTTATTTATTTGAGCGATTTCGACAGAACCGTTTTTGTTTAATGTGTAGCAATAATTGATTTTCCCTTTTTTATATTCATTGACGAGATTTTTAAAGGAGATATCTCTGCCATCAGTTAATGCGACTTTCGTTTCTCCTGAAAAACAGCCTCCGGCACTGTCACCCTCCACTATATATAGTTCGGATATGGCAGGATCCGTGCTTTGGCAATCGGCGAGCTTCCCCGGAAGCGCCGCTCCCTCGAGAGCACCTTTCCGAAGAACGGCATCTTTGGCTGCCCGGGCGGCCAAGCGGGCGCGGGCGGCAAGCATTACTTTTTCTACAATTTTTCTTGCATCGGAAGGATGCTCCTCAAAATAAGTATCAAGCCCCTCCTTTACGGCCGCTGCCACAAAACCCTGAATTTCGGGGTTATTAAGTTTTGCCTTTGTCTGGGATTCAAATTGGAGAGCCTCTGAAGGCATTTTTATGTAAATTATTGCGGTTAACCCTTCCTTCATGTCATCCCCGGTAAAGACGGCTTCCTCTTTTCCGTTCCCGTTTTGGCTGCGTTTATAATAGTCTGTTATTGCACGGGTCAGGGCGATCCTAAATCCCGTAACATGGGTTCCCCCGTCGGTTGTGTAGATTCCGTTTACATACCCCTTTACATTTTCGTTAAACGAATCCGAGTACTGAAGAGCGGCTTCGCAGGAAATTGTGCCGTTATCTTTGGAAATATAAACAACGTCTGTTAAAACATCCTTGCCGCGGTTAGTGTGGGCAACCAGCGATTTAATTCCACCTTCAAAATAGAACGTTGCTTCATCCCCGTCGTTATCATCGGAGAAATGAAAAGTAAGCCCGGCAACAAGATATGCCCGGTCCCGGAGCAGGTTTTTGATTTTAGCGTTCTCAAGACTAATGTCCCCGAAAATTGCCTTGTCAGGGATAAAAGTGGTGATGGTTCCTGTCCCATCGGACTTTATTTTCCATTCGGCCAGCTGTTGGGGAGTAGCCTCCCCCACTTTCTTGAGCGGTTTACCCTGATGGTATTCCTGATAGTAGGCTTTGCCGTCTCTAAGAACAACAACCCTGAAATATGAGGAGAGGGCGTTTGTAACGGAAGCCCCGACTCCGTGCAGTCCTCCGGAGATTTTATATGCTCCCCCGCCGAATTTTCCGCCGGCGTGGAGTTTGGTCATGGTAAGTTCCAGTGCCGAGACTCCGCTTTTATGCTTCTCCACGGGGATTCCTCGTCCGTTATCTCTGATTGTTGCCGACCCGTCTTTGCTTAGACTGACCCAAATCGTGTTGGCTACACCGGCAAAACTTTCATCGACGGAGTTGTCCACAATTTCCCTAAGGCATTCATGCAGTCCCCTGCTGTCGGTTGAACCGATATACATTCCGGGTCTTTTTCTGACCGGTTCGAGCCCCTCAAGGACTTGAATTTGTTCTGCTGTATACGCATCAGTTATTGCCATACGAAGATTATCCTAACGTATATATTGTACTTCGGCAATGGGATCTAAACAAGGCTGACAACCATTGAGGTGAGATCAAGAGATACATTCCCGTTTGCCTTAAGGCGTCTCAGGGTTTTGCCCATAACTTCCAGGTTTTTTGCGGTTTCCGGTAAACCGTTCTTTTGTGAATGAAGAACCCCGTGCAACAAATTAATCAAATTTTCGGCTAATTCTATGGCTTTTTCCCTGTCTTTAATTTTATCCACGTATGCAAGTTTTTCCCCCGTAGTCATTTTGATAAATTCTTCCGCACCCAAGTTAACCGCTTGGCGTTTTATACCGGGTACCCTGATAACCTCGCACCTTGAAACGATTGTCGGTAAAACCTTGCGTACTGAGGGAGCGGTAAGAACGAAATAAATATTTTCCTGCGGTTCTTCTAAATTTTTAAGAAATGCGTTAAGTGCCGCATCCCCCGCCTCGTGGATGCCGGAACAAACTATAAGGGTCGGTTCGCTGAAACTTAAACGGATTAAATTATTTAAACTCCTGGTATCGTCAATTTTGGATAAGGGGAATTCCATTGTCTTTGCATGAAGTTTTTTTGCCAAACCGGAAATTGACTCTTCTAAATTGACACCCTCCTGTCCCACAAGCAAATAAGCATGCATACTAATAGTACATAACAATTAACATTTAACGATTTACAATGCAAGTTCTTGATCGCTTGATGCAAATACTTCATAATGACATGTAACTATGCCCGCTGCCAAACCTATCCCGACTTCAATTGACGGATCGGCCGGAACCCTCGCCGATGTACTGGTTGCTATCGGCGCTTTGGATCCCGCACGTGCCGAACAGGTAAAACTTGCCGAAATTCAGAGCGGGTCGACCCAGGAAGAGATCATCCGGAAAAGTGCAATGGTTACGGAGGATAAGTTGGTACAGGCAAAAGCACAGCTTTATAACGTTCCATATGTGGACCTAAGTACCATCCCAGTAGCCCCCGCCGCCCTCTCGATTTTACCCGCGCAGGTCGCGGAGCGTTTCAAAGTTTTCCCGGTTGGGATTGACAGAAAGGACAAAAGCCTGATCCTGGCAATGTCGGACCCCCTGGACCTTTCCACGATAGAGTTTATTGAGCAAAAAACAGGATACCACGTCAAACCCAGGGCGGCTCTACTGTCCCAAATAACCGACTTTATCCAAAACCGCTACGCATCAACCCTTACCCAGGAGGTCTCGGCTGCTCTTAAAGAAGTTGAACCGGAGAAAGACAGACTTGCGGCCCTCGGAGTAACCAGCGGAGGTTTTATCCGTGAAGAAAAGGTGGCCCAGATTGTATCTCAAATATTGGATTTTGCCATAAAATCGCGCGCATCCGACGTTCATATAGAGCCTCAGGAAAAGGTAACCCGTGTCCGCTACAGAATAGACGGAATACTGCAGGAAAAGCTTTCAATCCCGAGGGAGCTTCAGGATTCTTTAATTTCAAGAATAAAAATCCTGAGCGGAATGAAGATTGACGAAAAAAGGATTCCCCAAGACGGCAGATTTAATTTCAAGGGCAGCGAGGAAGAGGTGGACCTTCGTATTTCCTCCCTCCCCACCACATGGGGAGAAAAAATAGTCATGAGGCTTCTTAAAAAGTCGGGCGGGGTACCGGACCTTCCCGAGTTGGGCCTACGGGGGCGCGGCCTTAGAAGCCTGCAGGATGCAATCCTTAGACCGCATGGAATAATCCTCATCTGCGGACCTACGGGAAGCGGTAAAACGACTACCCTTTATTCCGTTCTTTCGAAGCTCAATACCCCCAAAGTAAACATTGTCACTCTGGAAGACCCCGTCGAGTATAAAATTCCCGGGGTCAATCAGGTTCAGATAAATCCCCCCGTGGGGCTTACGTTTGCATCCGGTCTTAGGGCATTCCTTAGGCAGGACCCCAACATAATCCTGGTAGGAGAAATCCGTGACAGGGAAACGGCCGATTTGGCTGTCCAGGCTTCCTTAACGGGGCATTTGGTCTTTTCCACTTTGCATACAAATGACGCCTCGGGGGCCCTTCCCCGTTTACTTGATATGGCAGCGGAGCCGTATCTTTTGGCCTCCTCAATAACCTGCATTGTGGCCCAGCGCGTTGTCAGGCANGTTAAATTTTACAAAGGCAAAGGTGACACTGACTGCGGGAACTCGGGGTACTACGGAAGAATAGGTATCTTTGAGGTGATACCTGCTTCGGAAAGGATAGGAAAGCTGATTTTGGAGAGGGCTTCCGCGACGCAGATAGAAAAAATGGCCAGGGAGGAAGGAATGATAACACTGAAACAAGATGGGTACTTGAAAGTTACCGAAGGAATTACTACAGTAGAAGAGGTACTAAGAGTTGCCCAGGAATAACGGATTATGGATATCAAACAATTACTGCAGGCGGTAATAGACGCAAACGCAAGCGATCTTCATTTGGTAACGGGAATACCCCCCACCCTCCGTGTACAAGGAGAACTTATGCCCATTCCTTCACTTGGCATTCTTACGCCGGATGCAATCGAAGTTTTTCTTAAACAGGTACTGACCAGCGAGCAAATTGAAAGACTGACGGTAAATAAAGAGCTGGATTTTTCGCTTCCCTTTTCCGAAAAAGGAAGATTCAGGGTTAACGCCTATACGCAGAAAAATTCGCTGGCGGCCGCTTTTAGGCTTATCCCGTTGACCATTCCGACCATCGAGTCATTGGGCTTGCCTGCCCTCCTTCATTCGTTTACCAGTTTGCGCCAGGGCTTTGTTTTGGTGACAGGGCCTACCGGGCACGGCAAGTCAACCACGCTGGCATCGATGATTCAGGAAATCAATAAAACCCGCGCCGTTCACATAGTAACGATAGAAGATCCGGTCGAGTTTGTATTTAACCCCGTCAAGTCAATTATTTCCCAAAGAGAGATGCGGAGCGATACCCATTCCTGGGATATTGCCCTAAGGTCGGTTCTTCGTGAAGACCCAGACGTTGTTTTCATCGGCGAAATGCGGGATTATGAAACCATTGCGGCAGCCTTGACCGTTGCGGAAACCGGACATTTGGTTTTTGCGACATTGCATACCAATAACGCCGCGCAGTCGGTCGACAGAATCGTCGATGTTTTCCCCGAGGAACAGCAGCAGCAAATACGTTTGCAGCTAAGTAACGTGATCGAGGCGGTTTTCTCCCAAAGGCTTATACAAAGTACGACAAAAGGAAGAGTCGTGACCTATGAGGTAATGCTGGGAAGTACTGCCATAAGGACGGCCATCCGTGAGGGCAAAACTCATCAGATAGAGAGCATTCTTGAAACGTCGCACGAGGTCGGAATGAGTACCCTGGAAAGATCCCTTGCCGACTTGGTTAGAAAAGGAGTAGTGACGCTTGAGGTAGCCCAAAGCTGGTCCCTCCGTCCCGAGGAAATGATGAGGCTTGTGCGCGGTACGTAGGATAAAAGCTTCCTGTCCATGAAAAGGTTTAATTACAAAGCCAAAGACAAATCAGGCAATCTTGTCGTGGGTGAAGTCGAAGCCGCAAACCCCAGTGCGGCCGCCAAGCTGGTAAAAGGAAGGGGTCTTTACGTAATTTCAATATCTGCCAAAATGGACTCCCCCTTTGCGATAATCAGAAGGTTTAAAGAAAGAATTACCGTTGGGGACGTTGCCACTTTTACCCGTCAGCTTTCAACAATGATAAACGCGGGGCTTCCCATTACCGAGGCTATCTTAATTCTTAGGGCCCAGTCAAAAGGACCAATGCAAAAAATTGTCGCCCAGATCCTCGCGGATATTGAGGCGGGCGAATCTTTCTCAAACTCCCTTTCCAAGCACCCCAAAGTATTTACGCGCACTTATATAGCTCTTGTAAAGTCGGGCGAAGTAGGAGGGGTCATGGATGCGGTTCTTTTAAAGCTTGCCGATAACATGGAAAAGCAGCAGGAATTCGGGAACCGTGTGAGAGGGGCATTAATTTACCCCGTGATCATCATTGTCGGAATGGTGGTGGTGGCTTTTGTCATGATGATTTTTGTCATACCCAAACTGACGTCCATGTATACCGATTTTGGAGCAGACCTACCCCTTCCAACAAAGGTACTTATGGGTGTTTCAAACTTTCTTGTTCATTTTTGGTTTGTAATAGTAATTCTTCTGGGGCTGGGAATATATGTATACAAGTTGTACGTGGAGACCCCGGAAGGACGAAGAAAAGTTGACGCTCTCATGTTTAAGATTCCCGTTTACGGGGAGCTGGTGCGTCAAATTATCTTGACCGATCTTACCCGCACTCTTTCCCTGATGGTCGGAGCGGGTGTTCCCATTCTTGAGGCTTTGAACATTACTTCCGAGGTTGTGAGTAATACCGTAATTTCGGATGCCCTGAAAGACGCGGCAAAACAGGTCGAGAGGGGTTTCCCCATAGCATTCTCCTTCTCCAGACACCCGGAAGCTTTTCCCTTTTTACTCAGCCAAATGGTGGCGGTCGGAGAAGAAACCGGAAAAATGGATGAGGTTCTGACCAAAATCAGCCACATTTTTGAAGTGGAAAGCGATGATAAGGTAAAGGGATTAACCGCTGCGATTGAACCGATTGTCATGGTAGTTTTAGGAATAGGAGTCGGTTTTATGGTTATTGCGGTAATTCTTCCGATTTACAATTTAACAAGTCAATTCTAATGAAAATAGCCTCAAAATTGCCACTTGACAGGGAATTTTGGTTAGTTAATACTGAATATGTAATGAAAAAGTCACTTGCCCAAGGCTTCACACTGATCGAACTACTTATCGTCATCGCAGTCCTCGGTATTTTAGCAGTAGCCGTTCTTTCCGCTATTAACCCAATTGAACAAATCAACAGAAGCAGGGATACGGGAAGCCGGTCCGATTCCGAGCAATTGATTGGGGCTATTGACAGGTTTTATGCCACAAAGGGATATTATCCTTGGACTTCAGGGGCAAATCAAGACGACGATCTTGCGTGGAGTACAGTTGGAAGCGGTTTATGGACTACCAGTAGCGGCGGAGTCTTAGGGCAGCTTTCATCCGGAGGAACACAAGAGCTGAAGAGTTCTTTTACCGACAGAATAACAGGGCCCGGATACAATAATCTTTTTGTTTATAAGTCTGCTGGTCAGGGAAATTCGTTGTACGTGTGCTTCATCCCAAGGTCTGGGGCCTTTGAGAGCGATTCTACGACCAGGTGTTCGGGTACACTTCCTCCGGACTTCCCCGCGGAAGCATGCGGAACTGCCGACATGAGTTGTCTTCCTTGATACTTCTGCGATACATTTTGCCGTTGGATTTAATATAATGTTTGAATGAGGAAGTTATATGGCTTAATGTTGTATAAACTTAAACAGGAAAGGTACGTTTTTTTGCTTTTCGCCGTAGTCATATTTTTACTTTACGCAAAGTCATTATTTTTTAAATTTACGTACCTTGATGATAACCAGCTTCTCATAAACAGGACTCATTTTCTCGACAATTTCGCTAATATTATTAAGTCTTTTCAGGAGCCTGTTTTTTACCTTGCTGCATCAGGATCAACCTATTACAGGCCCATTCTAAACGTTTTCTTTATCCTTGAATACAATTTATTTTCTGACAACTTTTTTCTTTATCATCTTTTTAACATTATTCTCCACTTACTTAACACTTTTTTGGTTTATAAGTTTTTTACTAAATTTAAGGTTAAAAACACCACTAGCATTGCAAGAATTTATTTTTTTATATACTTTTCTTTTCATTATCTATATTTACCAAAGAAAGTGCCATTCTTTTAATATTTGTTTATGCTTTGATATTTTTCTTCGTGAAAAACAAAAGGAGTATCAAAAAGTTTTTAATAATCTTTTTACCTCAACTTTTAACAATCGGTGCTTTTCTTTATTTGCGGTTTAGAGCCGTTCAACTAGATGTTCCGGGGTCATATGCTATGAACTCGATTTTAACCAGTTTTGTAGGAGGCTTTTTGGTTAACATTGGCAAAATCCTTTTCCCAGTAAATCTTTTTGTAATCCCCATTCTTTATGAAAGCAATTACTTATACGGAATAGCTTCGATTGTTATTATTCTTTTAGTCATACTAATTTCTAAATACAAAAATGCCCGGCTTATCATTATTGGCGCAACATTATTTGTTGTTAGTTTTCTTCCAACCCTAATTAATCCAACGCCAGGAGATAAGCTGGTGATGTTTGAACATAGACTATATATACCCCTGATAGGCGTTCTTCTGGTGCTTATTGGGACCTCAGTTTACACAAAATACTTTATCGGTAAAAAGTTATACATTCTGGTAATTATTGTGTTTTCAGTACTTACATTTGTCCATTTGGATGATTTTCAAAACCAATATACGTTTTGGCGGAAAGCCGCCGCAATTGTAGACATTTTTCCTGTAGCCAAAGCTAATCTTGCCTACGTATATTACCGTGACGGCAAAGTTGACGACGCAAAAAGACTGCTTACGGAATTGGCGGAAACGGAGCACAGGGATTACGCCTACGACAATTTGGGTATGATTGCAACTTATGAAGGTGATTTTGATAAGGCAATGGATTATTTTAAAAAATCACTGAAGTTTAACCCACTAAACTCAACTACTTATTTATTTATGGCCTACGTCTACAAATATAAAAATGACATCCCCAATGCCAAAAATTACTTTTTATATGCCGTTTATACAGACAATGACAATATCGAAGCAATGATGAATTTGGCTTCAATATATCTCGACGAAGGAAATACACAAAGAGCCCAGCTCATTTACGATGAAGTGAAAAAGCATGGTGTAGAGTATTAAATTTTAGGTTAAAATGAAACATGGTCGTTATCCTTTTCGTTTTAGGTCTTGTCTTTGGTTCTTTCATCTCTGCTCTCACCTGGCGCTATCCCAGAGGGATTTCTGTTAAAAAGGGAAGAAGTGTTTGCCCAAAATGCAGGAAACAAATCGCTTGGTATGATAACATTCCCCTACTTTCATACATCCTTCTTGGAGGAAAATGCAGAAACTGCAGAAAGCCGATTTCCTGGCGTTACCCGGTAATCGAACTTGCAACCGGTATAGGATTTTTACTTATCGGACCTCAAATTCTATGGTTAATTATATTTTGCATACTTGAGATAATTTTCATTATTGATTTTGAGCACCAAATTATCCCCGATTCCTTTGTTTTCGCCGGACTTTTTTTGTCGTTATTCCTGATTCCCGATTCACTATTCGGTTCCTTGTTTGCCGGTTTTTTGGCCTCAACTCTACTTGTTCTGATTCACTTACTCACAAAAGGGCGCGGAATGGGTTTGGGGGATGTCAAGTTTGCCGTTTTGGGAGGGATGTTGGTTGGTCTTAAGCTTCTTCCGGTCTGGTTTTTTCTGGCTTTCTTGACGGGAGCATTTATAGGTATCATACTGATTTTAGGCAGGAAAGCGCGTCTAAAAAGCCAGATTGCCTTCGGGCCCTTTTTGGTAGCCGCTATACCTTTGTCCTTACTATATGGCGAAAAAATACTTGCATGGCTTCACCTTAATTGAGGTAATGATGGCGGTTGCCATTGTTGCCATCTTGGCCTTACTTGTCATCAGTACGTTTACCCGCCAAATTGTTAAGGGTAACGACGCCAAACGCAAGGCCAATTTGGACCGCATCAAAGTTGCAGTGGAAGAATATGAGAAAGATAAAAACTGCTACCCCTTAACCGTAACCTGCCCCACCGATGCAGGCATTGGGTCATATCTTAAAAATGTCCCCTGTGACCCGGTAACAGGGACTCCTTACTTTTACGAGCCCGAGCCCTTAAAGACCTGTCCG
>Ga0075737_104_pt1 | contig 75123 bp, 83 predicted proteins | sample RifGroB1_FD_68429 | JGI IMG/M metagenome (GOLD analysis project Ga0075737, IMG submission 68429) | Microgenomates (Woesebacteria) bacterium GW2011_GWB1_44_11 | reverse complement strand
AGAATTCATAAAACCTTTGGAATCTTTCTCTCTGGTTCAATTCTCCACCGAGTAATTCGGCTACAAGGCCTTTAACTTCACAGATTTTCGATTCCAACTCCGGAGGTTTTTCTGATATCGCACGGTCAAATTCACTGAAAATACCGAACGTGTCAAAGTTTACAATGCGTCTGACTAAGAATTTATAGAATCTGTCGTTAACGTGCTCCGATTTTCCCCTTGCCACGGGTAATCCGATAATTTCCCTAAGTTCCCTCTTTTTTTCCCGGATATCTTTACTCATTGTTTTATCTTTTTCCCAGGTGAAGCGGCCTTGTAGTTTTTTATGCAGATCTCCAAGTTTTTTTTCGGGATCGGACTCGAAAATGATTCCGCTGCTAGTGCTCCCTTCATTTTTTCTTTCATCAAATAAAGGAGGTTGAAAAGCATGTTGAGCCATAGTCAAATCCGCGTCTGTATAAAGAGGAATTTTCCTGCCGTGATTCTCTGCGAAAAGTAGTTGGTTCATTCTGGTGTAGACTACATCCTTCAACTTGGGATCTTCGTACATAAGACCCAGATAATCACTGAGGGTAACACGGTTGTATTCATCCATATCCGCCATTTTAAGTTGTCTCAGTAAAAACCTGGCCATGGTGTCAATAATGTTCGGGCCCCCTCCGTCCGTCTGTCGTTCTACGTTTGTCATAATTGAGGCTTATTATACACTTTTTTCCACGAAAAACCCGGAGATAAACATCATCTTTTGATGAAGCTTAGAGCTCCGGGTGATTCAATTCAAGAACTATTAAGGATAGGCGGCCTTTATAGAATCTAATTTGCTTAGAACGGGATCTGCATAGTCTGCATAATAACTGGCAGTACCGTAATAGGCCCAAAGACCGTCTTTTACTGAACCCCAGTCGTTTATTTTGTCTGAGAGGATTCCACATCCATACTCTAGATTAAACACAGGGTTCAGTAACTCCTTTTGGCTTGGACGCCCGGGCATGGTAAAGTCAGGCATAACCTGCATTAAGCCAGTGGCATATTTTTTACTGATCGCATTAGGATCGCCACCTGACTCTATCATCATGACTGCTGCGACCAGATTGATATCCAAGTTTTGATATTCGTTAATACATTCATTCTGGATTAATTCGCACCAGCTTCGAACATTTGGCCATTTGGTATAATCTCCCAGGTCTTCCCAATTAACTTCTACGGGAAGTGGACAATTATATTCCGGTATTACAGCCTCAGTCGCTTCTTTTGTAGCAGACATTTGAGTGCTTGCTGGCTGAGTTGCTACGGCTGGGGCACTTCCGGTAAAGGGGTTGGTTTTTCATCCCTCCCAATGGATCCTGATGCCAAAATTACTTGCTTCCCATCCAAAACAACAAGCATTGCCGTCTTTGAATGCATAGTATCATCCGGCGAACCACAGGGCGGTAATGTGATTTTTTCGCCGTTGTCTGTGCCTTCAACCGGAGCAACTATTCCTCTGGCTATAAAGATCGGGTTGCCATTTAAATCTGTTGCCATCCGGCTTGTAACTTCTTGGTATCCAACCGGTGCAGTGCAATCAATGCCATTCGCTAATGCGGGCATAATGAAAGCAAAAAAACCTGCAATCGAAAAGAAAATAACTGAAATTCCAACGATTAAGCCTATCTTATTTCTACTGCTTCTTTCCGTTTTCTGGTTCATTTTAAACCTCCTTGGTTTAAATTTGACGTTCTTGAATATGAATTTTAAGGTGCTTTTACGCACATCATAGGCACGCGCCTAGGATGTGGAATACTAGCACAGGGAGCCTAAAAAGTCAACATTATGGGATCTGTTCGGAGTTTATGGGGAAATGTGTTATCATTCGCCTGAAATGGTTGAACTCAAGACTTTAGAAATTGGGGAAATCGAAAGAGAATTCTTTCTAAACGGGCCGGTTGCGGTTGTATGTAAACCAACCGGATTTAACCGCTGGTGCACGCTTTCCTATCCCGGTCACAAAAACGGCTGTCCGAATTTTGGTAAAAAAGAAAGTTGCCCCCCGTTTGCCCCCTACTTTCTGGATAGATATAAACCCGAGGTTTTTGTTGCTTTTATGCGTTTTGATTTCGGAGAATTTTTGGAAAGAAAAAGGAAAGTTCATCCGGACTGGACGGAAAGGGCCTTGAGAAATCCGTGGCATTTTCAGGGACATCTGGACAGTAAATTGAAATCTTTTGTAAATTCCGAATTAATTAAATCTAATTTTGAAAACTTTCAAGCCATTTATAGTCCTGAGGCAATGGGAATAAATATTCATCTGACCGCCAGAAATGCCGAGGTCGAACTTGAATGGCCGCCGAGAAAGAATATGTACAGAATTATTCTTCTTGCTCAACCTTTGAAGTAGTTTTATTACGGGTCAGGATTATCCCCAAAATAAAGACCGTGATCATATCGATCTGGCAGAGAATGCAAACCGGGCAAACTACGCGGAGTTGGAAGAGCTCCCTATAAGCAATGTAAAGGCAAAAAGCCAATCCGAAAGCCGACATCCCCAAAATCAATTTTGCATTTTTCCTGAAAGCTCCAAAAAGAATAAATATATAACCGATAAGCCCTATAAGAGGTGTCGGAATTCCGAGAGTATTGGAAACTTCGCCCCAAATGACCGCATCACAGTTGACAGTTTCGTTTATGTTGCAGGGCTGGAAGCTCGGCCTAAAATACCTTTCCCAAAGAAGGAAAAGGGCCAGTCCTATACCTATGAAGGCCAGAATTTTAACCCAGCCGAAGTATTTTTCTTTCACCTTAAAATTATTGTACTACAAGAACACCCTTCATGCCAAGGTCCCTGTGATTTGAAACCGAGCAATAGTATTCAAAACTCCCCGTTTTATCTGCAATGAATTGAATTGTGTCGGATCCTCCCCCGCTTAGTCTTTTCGTCGAAACATTGTATCCCTCGACAACCAAATCATGTGTCCCGTCACCGTCTACAAAAGTTATTTTGACAGTATCTCCTTTGTTGACCGTAACGGTTTTGGGATCAAAGTCAAAACTGCTCCCGTTGACGGTAAATTCTTTTACGGGGCTTACGACGGCTGAAGTCTGGACATTTGGTATGTCGTTTTTCACCGCTTCAGTCCCTTGTTGATCCTTTTTCCGGTTACCCGATACAATCAGAGCAACGGCTACACCCAACACGATCAAGCCACCAATTACATAGACGGGGTTAAACTTTTTTTTGGTTTCCGTTGGAACGGTATTTGAATCCTCCATCTGTTTATTTTTAGAATTGTATCCATGCAAAAGAAAATATTCAAGGATAAATACCAGTGGATTTGATTTCGTCTAATAGATAGAATCATAACATGACCAAATACAAGGAGTATTTCGATAAGATGGTGTCGGAAAACAAAGAAGCCTTCGATAAATTCACCCGGGCACATTTTGAGTATTCGATCGATAATGACAAAAACCAGGAAAATTTTAACAAAGAAGGAGAGAGTGTTCTTAAAATAATTCATGAGTGGGAGGACAGGCTTTGCAAACAGTCCGAAAAAGCGGGGTTTGGAAGTTATACAGTTAATCTTGCAGAAAAATTTCAGGCCGAAATCAAGAGCCATTTTCCCCTAATTGATCACGTCGGAATTGTCGTCAATAAATTTTCCCTGAGAAAAATCAAATAGCTCCGATAATTGCAACCACTCCTATGCCTATCCCCAAAATACTCGGCCAGTCGATTCCCGACACCGGAATTTCTCTGGGAGTAGCCAACGCCGCCGGTGTGGCGGAAGAGGTGGCATATGAGGTGGCAGTGGAAGTAGCAGTGGCAGTAGGCGTTGCGGTAGCCCCCGGGGTTGCCGAGGCTGTTGCGGTGGGAGTTCCTGTACCAAGAGGTGTACCGGTAGGTGTGGCAGTAGGAGTAAGGGTGGGTGTAGGTGTGGGAATAGGGGTAAGGCAGGGAGTCAGGTCGTTGGAATCCCATACGCCGATATTTGACGGGCAACAAAATTCCACCCCTCCGCACTCAACGATTTGCCCGACATTGTTTATACCGCACGTATAATCTTCCGGTGCCTGACCTTCGTTTTCAGGAGTACAAACTCTGAGAAGATCGGGTTTTTCGGGAATCGGACACTGCTGTGCAGCCGGACAGGAATCCTCCTGCGCCCTCTCCCTGATATCTTGCTGCTGCCGGACCAAGAGAACCCCTGCCACCACGCCCAATATCAAAAATACGACTATGCTGATTGTCGCAATAATGGTACGTGTGCTGATTTTGCCGGATTTTTTATTTGTAACAGTTTGGAAAGGAGAAGGGACAGGATTAGGATCGGACATATAATTTATTATATTGTATGGGGCTGGCCTCTTACAACCCTGCAATTACCTTCGGAGTGATTTCGGCAAAATGGTCAACTATTAAATCCGCATTAGCCAGAATCTTTTCGTCCTCAACTTTATCGGAAACCGCTACGACCTTCATCCCCGCCGACTGCGCCGCCTCAACTCCCGAAGGGGAATCTTCGATAACCAAACACTCTTCCATCTCTACCCCGAGTTTGTCTGCAGTCAGTGTAAAAAGCGCCGGATCCGGTTTACTGCGCGCTACTTCTTCAACCGTTGTGACTGCTTCAAAAACTGCTTGAAGGCCGACTTTGTTCAAGATTTTTTCGGTAACTTCCCAATTGTTGGAGGTGGCAAGTGCAATCGGGATACCGCTGTCTTTCAAATCCTCCGCGAATTCGCTAAATCCGGGGCGGATTGTAATTTCATTAATCTCACGTAAATATGCTTCCTGTGTTTCCATGGCCAACACTTCTGGGGATTTGTTGGTTTTTATGTTGTATTTTTTGATTAAGGCAAACCAGTTTTCTTTGACTCCTACTCCTTTTGCCTGCGGAATAAACGTTTTTGAATCAACCCCAAGACTTTTCAAAACTTTGTTGAAAGCACGCCCGTATTCATCTTCATCTTCCAAAATAGTTCCGTCCAAATCAAAAATTACGGCCGAGATTTTCATTTAAGTGTTTTTATCCGCTACCGCAAAGCCAAGGACTTGAATTTTTTCCCTTATCTTATCCGCTTCTTCGTACTTGCCCTCAGAACGCAGCCGTTCCCTCTTCTGCATCAAATCCTTAACGTTTCCCGGAATTTCGATACTCTTCGCCTCCCCCAACTTTAACCCGAGAATCTCGTCAAAACTCATCGCAAGTTCGTATTTGTCCCCACTGGGAATATTGCTTTTCAGCATTTCCCATAANCCGGCTCTAAATTCATCAACCTTTTTCTGCTTTTCCTCCGAAAGAACGGTTCTTGAAGTTTCCGAGCTTAGGCCGGCAACTTGCAATTTGAGTCTTTCAAAACCGTTTTGTGCGGCGCCTATCGACTCCCATGTAAAATTCAAGGTATCGCGGTAATGGGCGCCGAGAAATAAGTACCGTAGTGCAAGAGGATCAAATCCCTTTTTAATCACGTCATCAATTGTGTAAAAATTTCCCAAACTCTTGCTCATTTTTTTGCCGTCAACCATTAAAAAGGCAGTATGCAGCCAACATCTTACAAGCGGTGCCTTGCCGGATATGGCTTCCATTTGGGCTATTTCCGCCTCGTGGTGCGGAATTATCAGATCGACCGCTCCTCCGTGAATATCATATTGCGGACCAAAAAACTTTTCCGTAATTGCCGTATCTTCTATATGCCACCCCGGCCGGCCATTCCCTATATCGGTTTCCCAGGACGGCTCACCCGGCTTTGAAAATTTCCAAAGACAAAAATCATTCCAGCCTCTTTTTTGGTTGTTTTCATCTATCCTGGATACCGAATCGGCTTCCGTTAGTTCCGTTCTGCCTGAAAGTTTTCCGTACTCCGGAAATTTGGAGATTTCGAAATATATACCGTCGTCTATCTTGTACGCGTAGCTTTTTTCCATCAGGGTTTTAACTTGCTTAACTATCAGATCGATATGGTCTGTCGCCCGGGCGTATTTTGAAACGGATGTATTGTTGAGTTTTTCCATATCCGCAACATACAGTTTCTCGAACTTTCCGGTTAATTCGCTCCACGGAATGTTTAGTTCGTTCGCGCGCGTGATTATTTTGTCATCAATATCGGTAATGTTTTGGAGATAAAAAACATCAAATCCAAGATATCTTAGGTATCGGACTATAAAATCAAATTGCGTATAGGTCTTTGCGTGGCCGAGATGGGAGTAATCGTAAACGGTGGGGCCGCAAACAAATAAATTTACTTTCTTATCATTAATCGGAACAAACTTTTCCTTTTTGCGGGTTAAGGAATTTGTAAAAAAAATATCCATCAAGGCTATTGTATCAGATTATCCCGACGGAGGAACGGGTTTTTCGACACGGGTTTGTTGTTTCTCCGCTTCCTGTTTTTGACCGGCACCAAATCTTCTGCTCGGTCTGGAACGAACTACCGGAATCTCCCTGAAAGCACTTTCGTTTTGGATTTTTTCACTTTGGTTTTTATATGCTTCCATTTGGGCTTTTAGGACCTGTTTTTGTTCCATTGAAAGTTCGGAATAATCCGCAACCGGAATATCCACTCCCTGGGAGATTTTTCTCTGGAGATCGTTAAATAAATCCTGTTTATGAATATCCCTGATTTCCCGGTTTAAGGCTTCCATTCTTCGGGCAGATTTGGCTTTATCCGCAAGTTCACCCTCCTGCCCCGTAATTTTTGCCGTATCTCCGGAATCTTGGTTTTGAGGATAGTTTTCTTGGGGTTTTCCGGCTTCAACTCCCGCAACCTGGGTTCCCGCGTCTTTTAAAATCTCCAGGGGTTCTTCGGCCATTTGCCTGGCAATTTTTTGGGCTAAATCGCGGGTATTCTGACCCGCTTGTTTGGCAGTATTCATATTTATTTAAGTCAGTTCCCTTCTTCCCTCCAGAGCCTGCGTCAGAGTCACCTCATCAGCGTATTCCAAATCCGCCCCCGTCGGGATTCCCATCCCAAGACGGGTAATCTTAAGCTTTAAGCTTTTGTTTTTCAGTTGTTTGTTAATAAACATTGCCGTTGCTTCTCCCTCCATGGTGGGATTCGTCGCTACTATCAACTCGGACATTTCAGGCGCCCGTTTAATTAGATCGTCGATATAGATTTCATCAGGCCCGATATTGTCCAATGGATTGATCGCCCCATGGAGAACATGATACGAACCCTTATACCTTCCCGTTTTTTCAAAAGCCAAAATATCAAGCGGCTGTTCGACCACCAATACGACCGACTGGTCACGGGAAGGGTCTGAACAAATAGGACAGGGGTTTGTCTCACTTACGTTTTTGCAGACGGAGCAGAGAACCGTATCTTTTTTTAATCTGGAAACCGACTCGGCAAAATCGTCCAACTGGACTTGTGGAACATGAAGCAAATAGTAGGTAAGCCTTTGGGCGCTCCTCGGCCCGATGCCGGGCAACTTTTGGAACGATTCGATTAAAGCGGCTATGGGTCTGGCTATCTTCATAACGAAAGATTATATCAGGCGTTCACGTCTGTTATAGTGTCATTCTATCCGAAGTTACTTTCCGAGTCCACCGAGAAGCCCGCCGAGTCCCCCTCCCATCTCCATCATTTTTTTGGCGGATTCTTTTTGAACGTCTTTCATTGCATCGTTTATAAGATCGGTAAGTTCTTTCAAATCTTCTCCGTCTTTTTTGATGTAACGGATTTTCTGGTCTCCCGTAACCGAAATGGAATACCCGTGTTTTTCCACGGTCTTAATAATCTTCTCCAATTCCTTCTGGAGTTCCATTGCCTTCTGGCGCATTTTTGCCAAATCTTTTAGTTGATTAAATTTATCAAACATACTTTAGTTACCGAATATCTCCTCCGCCGCTTTGATTATATCTTTATCCTCGCCTTCCGTCAAAACCGTCTCAACTTTTATTTCTTCGATAATCCCCCCCGGCGGAGGTTCAACCAAGACGCAAACCACTTTTGTCGGAAAACCCAATACCTTTGCCACTATTTCTTCCAGGATCTTCCTGTGACGAATATCTTCAAGCCTCTCTTTATGAAACTTATAATAAACACCCAGGGTAAGAGTTTTGCCGTCGTAGGTAATCGGTTTTGATGACCTTAGAAGCGCCTCGATTGAAGCGTTGATTGGTTTAACAAGCTCTAATATGTTTTTCCACACGTCACCGTTTACCCCCACCCCCGGGTTTTGGATATTTGCCTCTTTCCGGGTACCCGAAAATTCCGTCTGAGTCGTATCAAAACCGGCCGGAGTCTTCATACGGGGGCTGTCCCCGGTTTTGGCTGTGCCGGAAGGAGCATCCGCCTCCGGCTGAACAGTTTGCAACTGTCCGTTTTCCCCCTCGCACCACTTAATGACCGCAATCTCCAGCGGTAGCTCTTCAATCAGAGATTCTGTAGAATCTTTAAGTGCCCCTTCCAAAAGTTCAATAAGCCTGATCAAACTTATCTTATCCAAAGCCGCCATCTCATCGGTTCCGACACCAACCTTTGCCAAGAGCGATATGCGCAGTTTTCCGAGTATAGCCTCAAGAAAATTTTCAACCGCCACTCCTTTGGCTCCAAATTTGCCGATTTCTTCAATCAGACTTTTTGCATCTTTTTTTATCAAGAGGGCCGTAAAAGCGTCCAGATCAAATGCTTTTTTCTTAAAGAGAAATTCCTCTAAAAATTCTTTTGAAAGTTGCTTCTCTTCGGCAACAAGCTGTTCCAGAATTTTAATCGCGTCCCTGAAAGACCCGTCGGCAGCCTCCGCAATAACGGAGAGGGTTTCTCCGTCGATTTTTATTTTCTCACCCGAAACCGCCCTTTTGAGGGAACTTACGATTTCGTCCGGGTTTGCTTTTCTGAAAGGAATATAAGTGGTGCGGGACCGTATCGTTTCTATTAATTTTTCGGGATTGGTTGTCGCCAGAATAAAAATCACGTGTTCGGGAGGTTCTTCCAGCGTCTTAAGAAGAGCGTTGCTGGCTTCGGTCGTCAACATGTGGGCTTCGTCAATAATGTAGATCTTTTTTGTGGCGGAAACGGGGGAAAGTTTTACCGCGTCCCTTAAGATTCTGACATCGTCAATTCCCCTGTGGCTCGCTGCATCCATTTCAATTACGTCCAGGTTGTTTCCTTTATCAATTGAGGTACACTGTTTGCACTTTCCGCACGGGGGGTTTTTGGATTCGCAGTTTACTATTTTTGCCAAAATTCTGGCGGCTGAGGTTTTGCCGGTTCCCTTTGGCCCGGCAAAAAGAAATGCGTGGGGCATGGAACTTTTCGACAGGATTTTTTTAAGCGATTCGCCGACATCTTTTAGGTCAAGTTCGTCTAAATTTTTCGGCCGGTATTTAAGATATAGCGTCATTCTTCATGATGGATCCCAAGTAAATGTAAAGCTCCGTGCTCGATAAGTTCGTAAACTCTTTCGTCTATGAGTATATTCGCCTCCTCCGCTTCTTTAACAGCCTGCGGGTAGCAAACGATAATCTCTCCCAAGTGGATACTTCCGTCGGGCGGGTAGACAAACCTCCCCTTTACCTCACTCGGTACGAAGGACAACACGTTATGTATATTCTTGTCCTTCAAATATTTAACCCCAATCTCCAGCATCTTTTTCTCCCCGACTATTGCCACATTTACATCGGCATCGGAAACTATGCCGTTTTTGGCAATGAATTCGACAAGTTTTCTTTTAATTGCCGAGACTTTCACCGGATAATTCGACTGTTTGGTAACGGAGACTTTGATCATGGGATTTTTTTACGAAAGCTTTCCTTTGACAATCTCTGCAATTTTACCCCCATCCGCATTTGGTGCCTTACCCTTAACAAATCCGACTACTTTTCCTTTGAGTGAAAGCTTCGTCAATAATTTTGGCCAGTTCTTCCTCTCCCATTTCCGGAGGAAGATATTCCTGAAGAATGGCCAGTTCTGCTTCTTCCTTTGTGGCACGGTCATCCGCCCCTGCTCCTTTATACATTTCAACCGCTTCCTTTCTTTTTTTGGCCTCGCGCCGTATTACGGCCAATTCCTCCTCTTCGGTTAAGTCATGTTGCTTATTGATCTGCTCATAATTAAAAGCGGAAAGAAGAAGCCTGAGGGTTGAAGTCCTGGTTTCATCGTGGGCTTTCATCGCCTCCCCAATTTTTGTCTGTAAGGTTTTAGCTATCATTTTTTGATTTTGATGCCGTCTCTTTTATCTTATTGGCAAGCATCGACAGTTCTTTATCGTCAGCTCTTTTTGAATCATGGGACGATAAATAACCTGGATATTTCTTGTAAAACTCCTTCATCTTACTACCACTTTCAATAGGTTTCCATTCTTGTTTTTTTGTCCCGTGCATCGGGAAAAGTTTAGAATGCAAATGGTCTACCCCAAACCCTTCATAAAACATCCCTGTTCGCCCTACGTCTTCGAAGGTTGCATCCAACAGTTTGGCCACTTTCTTGGTGGCCAGGGTTAAATCCGAAACGGTTTTGTCGTCGTTCGCGAAAATGTAACTTGGCTTGTGTTTTTTGGTGAGAACTACGGTAAACCCGGGGGTGTTTGGAAAAATACTGAGAATTGCGAGGTGTTTATCGTCCTCCCAAATCCGATGAGAAGGTATCTCCCCTTTTACGATTTTGCAAAATACGCAATCTTCCTTCATCGCAGAGATCAGTATATAACAAATTATATTTTCTTTTGCACACAAAAATGGGAAGCCGGTGTAAAAGTAACCCGTCTTAGCTTTCCAGCTTTGATATGATCTCGTCCAAACTAAGAAGCTCGGTTTTCTCTGAAGTTCTTTCCTTCCACTCAATCTTATCGCCGTTGCGTTCTGAAACTACAAGCCTGGAAGGGATTCCGATCAGGTCTGCATCTGCAAATTTTTCGCCGGCGCCAACCTCTCTGTCATCCCACAAAACCTCTATCCCTTTTTGGGTAAGCTCTTCATAAATTTTCTTCGCATTTTTCGCTCCAGAAAGCTCGACCAAGTGGACTTCATATGGAGCGACTGCCTTGGGCCAGATAATTCCTTTTTCATCATGCCCAACCTCAACCAAAGTTCCCATTACCCTTGTGGGCCCGATCCCGTAACTGCCAAACCAAACAGGTTTCTTCAATCCTTTATCATCTGCGTAATAAACCCGCATCCTTTCCGCAAACCACGTACCAAGCGGAAAGATGTTGCCAACCTCGATTGATTTTGCGCCTTTAACCTTCCCGTTTTTGCACTTAGGGCACTTCTCCCCTTCTTTTCCTGCAAAAATCTCCTTATTTTCCCCCCAATCGCAATTATCACAGTAATAAATAAAGTCCTCCCCGCCATCCGCCATCACCTGGAACTCATGGGTATGCTTGTCTGTAAATACGCCACCCGAAGCTTCAGTTACACGGAAATCAAAGCCGATTCTTTTAAATATCTTTGAATATGCGTCTTTAACTTTATTGTAGTAATCCATCAAATCACTTTCGGAAACGTGTGCAGAATATAAATCCTTCATCATAAATTCTCTCCCCCTTAAAATGCCGCTTCTTGCCCTGGCTTCATCTCTGAATTTTGTTGAGAAATGATAAACATAAATCGGCAAATCCTGATAGCTTTTTATGTTCTTTCTAAGAAGATCCATTACAACCTCTTCGTGGGTAAAGGCCAAACCGTATTCTTTATCCTTCATCTTGAACTGATACATAATTTCTTTCGCTTTTTCCCAACGCCCCGTTTCTTCCCAAATACTTTTTGGGTGTAAAACCGGCATTAACATTTCCTGCCCACCAATGGCATTCATTTCTTCCCGAATAATCTGGTTTATCTTGGTTACTACCCGAAATCCAAGCGGCATTAGGGTCCAGCTGCCGGACATCAACTGATCAATAAATCCGCCGCGTACCAGAAGTTGGTGGTTGATACTTTCCGCATCCTTCGGGGCATCCTTACGGGTTTTTGGGAAAAGAACCGATTGTCTCATATGAAGCTATTGTAACACTATTTCACCATTGAATTAATGAATCCCTGTATTCCGCCAAAGGTGATTAGTCTTCGGATATCCCCGATTGTTATGACCAAAATGAGAAGAAGTAAAATAATCATTCCGATATTATGAATCGTCCCCTCAAGTTTAGGAGAAACTTTTTTGCGGGTTACCGCTTCAATTCCGATAAAAAGAAGCCTGCCTCCGTCAAGTGCCGGGAAGGGCAAGATGTTTAGAATGGCGAGGTTTACGGAAAGGATCCCGATAAAATTAATTAATGTTATGGCGCCGTTTTTTGCCGCCTCGGTGGTAACGGCAAATATACCCACGGGGCCGGAAACATCCCGGGGTACTTGTCCGTTAAAAAGACCGCCAATAATATCCCCAAGTCCCAAAACTATCGTCTGTCCCCAAAAAAGGGCATCCTTAAACCCGTAATAAATTCCGTAAAATGGCCGCTGCCACACGGGCGGGTAATAAATTTCCATTGTCGTTATGGTGACCCCGATCGGTCCCTCACCCTCGGGCGGGCTTTCTCTTGGGGTTAAGGTAATTTTTAACTGGGACTCCTGACCGGCCGAGTTTCTTTGAATTTCAAAAACGGTTTTTTTGCCCTTGAGGGCCGCGGTTTTACTTATAAAATCATCCGAAGAGACAATGGGACTACCTCCGACGTTGGTTATAATGTCCCCCACAACCATTCCGGTTACCTGGGCGGGAGACCCCGGGGCAACATCAATTACTTTAAGCTTCCCCGTATCTCTGGGAATTCCGGAAAATGAATAGACAACCGCAAAGGCAACTATCGCCAGAAGAAAGTTCATGACTACCCCCGCAATCACAACCAATGCCCTGGCTTTTTTACTCTTATTTAAAAATGCACGCTTCGAATCCGTTATCCCTTCGGCGTCGGACTCACCGTGAAGACGGACAAAACCGCCGAACGGGAGAGCATTAACTGAATAAATTGTCTCTCCGATTTTTTTGCCGATGAGGCGTGGGGGAATTCCGAAACCAAACTCTTCCACCTTTACGCCCATGCGCCTTGCGACGATAAAATGTCCCAGCTCATGCACCAAAACCAGGATCGAAAGAACCAGAATGAAGACCAAGATTGAGCCAAGCATTATACGAGTATATCAGATCTGAAGAAGCTCGGCTTTCTTCTTTTCCCCCATCTCTTCGATGCGGCCGACGTACTCATCGGTTATTTCCTGGAGTCTTTTTTCACTACCGAATTTCTCATCCTCGGTCATTTCTTTCGCTTCAAACTTTTTCTTTATTTCATGCATCTCATCAGCACGGACTTGACGTATAACAACCTTGCCGTTTTCAAGTTTTGACGAGAGAAGCTTGATATATTTTTCCCTGTCCTCCGTTGTCAAAGGAGCCATGGCAATCCTTAGAATTTCTCCGTCAACCGAAGGATTCATTCCGACGTTCGCTTCCATTATTCCTTTTTTAATGTCTCCGATAATGGATTTGTCCCAGGGGCTAATGATAATTTGAGAAGGGTCAGGTGCCGTGATGGTTGCCAACTCCAGCACCCTCAGCCTCTGTGTTCCGCCATAGGCGGGGCAGACTATGTTTTCCACGAGTGCGGGTGTTGCACGCCCGGTTCTTATGCCCGCAATATCGGAGGCAACAACATCCAGTGAAGATTGCATTTTGGACCTTACGGAAGATTCATCCATCACTTACCCAATTCTACACGAAAAGCTCTGCCAATGCGAACATTTTCCCCCGTTTTGGCAATTACTTCTTTGACAAGATCCGATATTTTTTTACCGGGATCTTTGACAAACTCCTGCTTATCGATATCCTCTTCTCCCATGGATGCAACCTGCATGGCAATATCGCGGCCTAAATTTTCGAAAAGTTCGTTTTTGGCAACAAAATCCGTTTCGCAAAGGAGTTCAACTATTCCAGCAACTTTTCCTGTATGATGCGAGTAAACAAATATCTTTCCCTCTCCGGTAACGCGCCCCTCGCGCTTTGAGGCCTTTTCCACTCCCTCTTTTTTAAGAATTGATAAAGCCTTTTTTTCGTCTCCTCCAACTTCCTCAAGAACCTCCCTGATCCTGATTATTGCCACTCCCGTTTCCTCGCGGAGTTTTTTGATTAGAGCTATATTAATTTTTGCCATATTATTTATCGGCTGCGGCCTTGCTTACCTTGGTTTTTCCCTCTTCTATCGCCTCTCCGATAAGATCCAATATGTATTCCAGGGCTTTGCTGGCATCGTCGTTCATCGGAATCGGATAATCAATAAGATCCGGGTCCGAATTGCTGTCTACAATTCCGACTACCGGAACTTTTCTGACATTCGCTTCGTGTACAGCACCGGATTCCCTTTTGGTGTCAACCACAACTATTACGTCGGGAACATTTGTCAGTGTTTTTATTCCTCCAAAAAATCTCTCAAGCCTGGCAATTTCCCTGTCAATCAAAAGTCTTTCTTTCTTTGTATATTTATTATAAAAGCCGGAGGTCATGTTCTCCTTCATCTCCTCCATCTTTTTGAGGGACCTTTGCATTTGGGGAAAATTGGATATGGTTCCTCCAAGCCATCTTTCGTTAACGTAAGGGACTCCGACTCTCTCGGCGACCTCGGCAACTTTGTCTTTGACTTGTTTTTTCGTTCCCAGTATTAAAACTGTTTTGCCCTCTTTTATGGATCTTGTCAGAAATTCAAGCGCTTCTTCAATCAGGGGTTTAACCTTGGTTAAATCAAAAATGTGGACCCCGTTTTCGGATCCATAAAGATATTCCTCCATTTTAGGATTCCATCTCCGGGTTTGGTGCCCAAAATGAGCACCGCTATCCAGTAGTTGATCTAATGAAACTTTCGTCATTTATAGTGTCGTTTCCTTTTTCCGCCGCAGATCGGAAGGTCCAGGAAACGTGACCTGCGTGTGTAGCCGTATTATACGGCAACTTCCAGAAATTGACAATTAACACTAAATCACTGCAGTTTTGCCAATAATTTCTTGTTGATTTCAATATTCTCCTGGGCCGACTGAATGGCGGCAAAGGCCATGTGTTCCGCGCTCATGGCGTCGGAGAGGGCGTTGGCATTACCCAGCTTGGCCACAATTTCGGCCAGTTCACGCACGTTCTCACAGTATTCGGCAGTTTTTTCCGGAATTTCAATTGCAGTTAGAAGTGCGGCCTTGACCTTGTCTTTGTCTTGGGTTCTCCCCGCTTCCATTACCTTTTCAAAAGCCAGGCAGTCACGGTCGGCCAAATCAAGAAGTTCCGCCGAAAGCTCGCTGGCTCTTTCGGCAATTCTTATCATTTCATCCTGAACTTCGGGGTAGCTTTTTTTACCAATCGTCAGGTTGCAGACCATCTCCACAAGAGATGCCGCTATTGCTCCCGTTACTGCCGCGGCCGATCCTCCTCCGGGAGTTGGCGACTTTGAGGCTAAGCTATCCAAAAAACCACCTATTTTTTGATCTTGAATTTTCATTCGTATAGTCTTTTTTCCAATACCTGATCTGATTTGAAAGTGTCTGCCTTAAAGGTAGTTTTAACGGCGCCAACCAGGGATTCCAGGGGTATCATTCCGTAAATTTCGGAACTTTTAATCGTGATTCCCATTTTCCCCGCCTCTGTCTCAACTGCACGGTAGGCATCATCGAAGTTGTTTTTTTCATAGTCCACCAGGTTCATGGATACCTGAGCCATTCCATCCACTTCAAATCCCAACGCTTTAAGCCCGGCAAGACCTCCATTTTTCTCACGGATCACCCCTGCAATTTTCTTGGCAATTTCGATGTCATGAGTATCCAAATTTACGTTAAAAGCAACCAAGTATTTTCGGGCTCCGACCACAACAGCGCCGGCTGTCGGGTGCATCTCGGAAGGGCCAAAATCCGGTTTATTCATTTTGACTTTTAATCCTTCGTATTCACCCTTTCTGACATCAGCCAAATTGCGGTTTTCGGGCCTTGCCGCGGCTTCTTCATAAAGGAAGACGGGAATCCCCAACTCTTCACCAACTTTTTTGCCCAATTTATTGGCTAATTCCACACACTCCTCCATTGCTACTCCCGAAACAGGGGTAAATGGAACTACGTCCGTGGCTCCGATTCTCGGGTGTTCCCCCTTGTGCTTTTCCATATCGATCAATTTTGTAGCAGTCTTGATAGACTCGTACGCTGAAGACAAAACGTCTTCCGGTTTGCCCACTATTGTGAATAAACACCGGTTGTGGTCCTTATTATACTCAAGCTCAAAAACCCTAACGGATTTGACGGATTTGGCCGCATCAAAAATCGAGTTGATTGTCTTGAGGTCTTTTCCCTCCGAAAAGTTCGGCACGCACTCGACAATTTTCTGCATATGAGGATATTATATCTTATCTCTCGATTCTTCTCAGGCTTGACTCAATGAAGCCGGCGATGATGAGTCTCCCTTCAGTAATATTCAATAATTCAGTATGAATATCAAGAGGGTATTTATTACCATCAATTACTACCCACCGGATAGGATCCTCAGCCGCCATTTTCAGGTATCCCTCACGAACACGTTCATAAAAATCGGGAGGCATCCTGTCCATTCTGTTCCATTCGCTATTATTTATCCTTTTTCTTTCTGCCCCTATCTCAGGATCCAGGTCAATCAAAATAGTTAGATCGGGAGTTAACCCTCCTGTTGCATAAGTTATCAAGGTTTTTATTTCCTGGATATCACGCTGGTGTCCAAAACCCTGATAAGCCAAGGTAGAATCGGCAAACCGGTCACAAAGAATAATATAACCCTCATTTAACCTTGGTATCAAAAGTTGCTCGACAATTTGTGCCCTTGATGCTTGGTATAGGAGAGTCTCAGCGCGTGGGTGCATTTCGGTATTATTTCCATCATGAAGAACTATTCGAATCTGCTCGCCAATGGAGGTTCCTCCGGGTTCCCGAACAGTCATAACATCCAGTCCCTTTTGCCGAAGTGATTCAGCCAAGTGGGGTATCCGAGATGTTTTTCCACACCCCTCCCCACCCTCTAAAGTTATAAAATATCCCGGATATTTTCTCATATTATTTTCTCGATTAGTAAGACAATTTTGCCCCGGGTACGCGGTCAATAAAGTGCGGTATTACCTTAAAAGAGTCCGGTATAACCAACTTCACTCCATCTGAACCTACCGAGTTTCTTTGGGTTGGGCTCGAGATTTGGTAACTCAGCTGGTTTTTCATTTCTGTTATTATCTCTTCTCTCTCCGCCTCACTACCCAAGAAATTGAATTTGTCTGTATCTACCTCTATAACATTTTTTGCTATCGGCTGGGTACTTTTGCTCAGAAGCATGTTAAATTCTCTAACAACCATTGGGAAATACTCCGGAAACCTTTCGTGCATGACCATTTCCATCTCTCGACCTCTTTTTAAAATCCTTTCAACAACTCCTTTCTCACTGCCTTTCAGAGCGATGTACACATCGGGGTTAAGGGAATCTTTATATATTCTGTCAAAAGCGTTCTTGTAAACCGAGTATTGCTCATCTGTCATCCACCCCATTTTGTACTGAACGGTGGCAATAACAAAATCCGTCTCATGGCCGGGATCGAGAATAACGGGGTTCTGTTTTGTCAACTCATGTATTTTTGCAACCTGGACACCTTTGTTTGCCAAGAAAAATATTTGACTGTAAAAACTATAGTCCGCGGGGTCCTTCGTGTAGAAATCGTGAAGATATGGATTTTCGGGATAGTGCTCTTGCAATAAAGTTGTCCCCGTCCCGTTTGCGAAAATTTCAGAGAAAGTCGTTTTTCCGATTCCCACCGGACCAAAAAGTGCGATGTAAGGATATCTCTGAAGTAAACTTTCTTTATTCTCGTCCTTATTTTTTTCAGGCATAATCAAACTTTTGGATAATTTGTTCTCAAACCGACCGTCCCATCATTCAATTGCACTTCCTCAAAATCTCCAAAACCAGTTGGTTCTACCTCTTTCAGACATTTATATGCTTTATGGATCGCTTTTCTAATTTGAACCTCAGAGTGCTCACTTACTCTCATATTAAATATGTGACGCCAAGCTCTAAGATTACCTGTTACGACGATGATGGCCTCAGTCTCGTTTGTTAATGCGGCTCTTGCGGCCTGTCTTACCTTCTTTCTTTTATCTGTCGCCTGTTCTGCTGAAACAATTTTAAGTCCTTCGCCTTGAAGCGTTAGTAAACGTGTCGTCAAATCCTTGTATTCATCCGCAACTCTGTCTATCCTTTGCTCAAACTGTTTATGGAGTTCCGGAACATCCTGAAATTCGGGACGTTCCACAAACCGTAAAACTTTTCCGCCAACATATCTTTGACTTTCTTGCGAATAACCCATGCCGGCTCTATGACGTACTAATTCGTGTGTAAAACTTCTATCCACTCCATAAAAAAGCAGGGTAAAATTTGGGTGCTCCATTACTGATCCGTGTCCTGAAGAAACAATATTTTCTATATAACCGGTAGCATCCTTGTTCATTGATCTTTTGGGGCCATAACTCATATAACAATTCTGCCCTGCCAATTTTACAATTTGCGCAGACGGGTCAAGTTTTACCGGATCATCTAAATATTGGCTGAAACCGAGTTCATCATCAAAACCCTTCAAAAAAGTTCTCATTCCCTCCAAATTTGGCACACTTTGGGCAATCATCACTACCCCAGGTTCTTTCAGATAACTAGTACCCCTTTCCGTACAAAATGCCTCAGCATGGAATGCGGGGTACTTTAATGATTCACCATTTTCAAACTTTCTTAAATGAAGTTCTCTTTCCATAATAAATAGTTAAAGCTTTTTATCAGTTGGGCAAGTGCGGTGTCAATACGTAAACTTTGCAAAAAATTACACTGTATTTGGTGTCTATCTGTTATCGCCGCTTCCGTGAAGTTTTCCGCGGATCTTTCTTGAAGAAAGTTTATCCAGATTTGCTTGTACAACGTTTGACAATTTTAAACCCAGCTCCGTTGAAAGTTGAGCCATGTACCACATGACATCCCCAAGTTCCTTTGCAATTTCCTGTCTTTTGTCTTCCGTAAGTCTGCCTTTATCGTCTCTGAATATTTTTTTAATTTTTTCGGCAACCTCGCCGGTTTCTCCCACAAGACCAAATACGGGATAGACAAAATTTTTCCCTATTTTGGGATAAACCGCGGTCTTCCTACAGGCTTTTTGGTAGGAATCAAAGTCCTTAAGTTTCATTTTTGATTTCTCCCGAATCTTCCTTTTTTGGCGACCTCCAGCTTGCCCACTTGCAATCAGGGTAGCGGGAACAGCCAAAAAACTTTCTGCCTTTGCCTGTCTTTTTGATTATCACGTCTCCGGTTTTGCATTCGGGGCATTTGACTCCGATTTTTTCCAGATATTTTGCCGTGTATTTGCATTCGGGGAAACGCGAACAGGAAATGAATTTTCCGAATCTTCCCGTTCGGACAACCAACTCTCCCGTCCCGCATTCGGGACACTTTATCCCAAGTTTTTCGACCTCGATCTTTACCCTTTTTGCATTTTTCTCAACGCTCCCGAGTTTTTTCTCAAAGGGACCGTAAAAGGCCGTTATTGTTTTGGTCCACAGAAGCTTCCCGTCGGCAATTTTATCCAAACTGTCTTCCATTTCGGCTGTAAAAGCATATTCAAAAATGTCGGGGAAATTCCCGATCAAAAAATCATTAACGCTTATGCCGACAGGTGTGGGGGCAAACCTTTTATTTTCATCTTTCTCTACATAATTCCTGATTTGAATTGTTGAAATGGTGGGTGCATAGGTTGAAGGCCGTCCAATGCCAAGCTTTTCCAAAGTTTTAATCAAAGAGGCCTCGTTAAATCTGGCCGGGGGCTGTGTGAATTTTTGTTCACTCCAATTTTTTACCAAATCCAGCTTCTCGCCTTTGGAAACTTCGGGAAGAACCACGGCTCTCTCGCTGTCCAGTTTAGCCGGGATGACTTTTCTCCAACCGTCAAATTTCATTACCTGACCCCCGGCGCGGAGCAAATAATCTCCCGCCGAAACATCAATTGTCGTTTCGTCGTAAACACTCGCCGCCATCTGGCACGCCACAAACCTTGCCCAAATAAGTTTATAAAGTGTTTCTTCATCTTTCGCCCATTTATCGTCCGTTACCTCAAATTTATGATTGATACCGGTCGGCCTGATTGCTTCATGAGCTTCCTGCGCGACTTTTGATTGGGTTTTGTAAAGTTTTGGAGCGGAGGGTAAATACTTTTCCCCGAATTCTTTACCGATATAGTTCCTGAGTGTAGAAACCGCAGCAGCCGAAAGATTGAAAGAATCGGTTCTGTGGTAGGTAATAAGACCCTCTTCATACAATTTTTGGGCTATAGACATTGTCCTTTTTGAAGACCACCCGAAAATTCTCGCGGCTGCCTGGGTCATTGTTGAGGTTGTAAACGGAGGATAGGGATTTTTTGTAACTTCTTTCTTTCTTACATCGGAAACCGAATATTTTGCCTTGCCCAACTCGTCGGTAATACGGTCGGCGGTTTTTTTATCTTTTACATCCTGATCGATTAACTGAACGGTAAATTCTTTTTTGTTTTTTAATTCTTTAACCGTTGAGAAAATTTCCCAATATTCCTGCGATTTGAAAGCTTTTATTTCGCGTTCTTTCTCCACTATAAGGCGGACGGCTACCGACTGAACACGTCCGGCCGAAAGACCTATCCTGACCTTTTTCCACAGAAGGGGGGAAAGTTTGTAGCCGACAAGCCTATCTAAAACCCTTCTGGCTATTTGTGCGTCGACCAGATTTTTGTCAATACCGCGGGGGCTTGCGATGGCACTTTCCACCGCTTCTTTTGTAATTTCGTGAAACGCCACCCTTTTGGTTTTGGTGCCGGCTTTTAAAATTTCGGAAACATGCTGGGCAATAGCTTCCCCTTCGCGGTCAGGGTCCGTCGCCAGGTATATTATTTTTGCCTTTTTCCCGTCCGACCTGATTTTTTTAATTATGTCAGACTTTTTTTCTACTTCTTCAAAATCCGGTTTGAAATTGTTTTCAACCGCAATTCCCAATTTGCTTTTGGGAAGGTCCTTAATATGACCCATCGTGGCTTCTACTCCATAATCCGGCCCCAGGAACCGGCCCAGGGTTTTTGCTTTGGTTGGTGACTCTACAATTACAAGATCCATAATGTTTTTTATATTCCTTTACCCGAATCTCTTGTCGTGCTTTTTATTTCCATGATTGTCAGTCTAGCAGAGATTTCGGCAGTTTTACATCCCGATATTCTAACAAGTCTGTCAAGATTGGTGTCCGGCTCTCTTAATCGTATGCTGATTTTTCTTTATGGAAACCTGTCTTTGCCCGCAAATCAAGCTCGTCTAATATGTCTTTGGTGCTTTCCGCGATTATGGCGCCGTTTTTAAGTAAAAAAAGCGGAGCTGCCGAAAGCGGAGAAGTAATTTGTCCCGGAACCGCAAATACCGTTTTTCCCTGCTCGGCTGCGTGGGACGCGGTAATAAGAGTTCCGCTTTTCTCGGCCCCCTCAATAACGACGACCAGGGAGGAGAGGCCAGAGATGATTCTGTTTCTGGTTACAAAATTTAAGGGAAGAATGGGATAACCCAGAGGCAATTCGCTGATGACGGCACCCTTTCTCTTAATTATCTCCTGCGCAAGTTCTGAGTTTTCCGGCGGATAGATGCTATCAAGTCCGTTTCCCAAAACCGCAACGGTTTTGCCGCCTGCCGCAAGCGCCGCCTTATGTGCACATGTGTCAACCCCGCGTGCAAGACCGGAAATAATTGTAACTCCGAAGCCCGCCAGCTCACCCGAAAACTTTTCCGTAACTTCCCTTCCGTAGGGTGTCATTTTCCGGCTGCCAACTATGGCAACCGAATTTGCCTTTAGGCAGTCCAGGTTTCCTTTGAAATAAATAACCGTTGGCGCCCCGTCCAAACCCTTCAAATTCTGCGGATAATCCCTATCAAAAACCGTTACGACTCGGATATTAAGATCACTTAAACGGCTAAAATATTTTTCAATATCAAAACTTTTTCTAAAATCGTCAAAGGCGCAGACTTTCGCTCCCGGCAAACCGATTTCGGTTAATTCATGCGCCTTCGCTTTCCAAACATTTGCGGCTTTACCGAAATACGACAAAAGAAGCTTGATCCTCGCAGGTCCGAAATAGTTAAAGGCATAAACCGCGGTAAGATATTGGCTCTCGGTCATTACTAAATACTATAACTAATAATTCAAAACTCTGCATATGAAGTTTCTTGATTAATCGCTTTGGGAAGCAAAATAGTAATCGGCAATTTTTCTGGCTACCGGTCCAGCCACCGATGATCCCTCTCCTCCCTTTTCGACAAGAACCGTAGCAACAATTTGAGGGTTTTCTGCCGGAGCAAAAAGAGTAAACCAGGCGTGAGGAATCCCGTCGGTCCCTACCTCGGCCGTTCCGGTTTTACAGGCAACACTGATGTCTTTGTGCTTTTCAGAAAAATCAAAAAATGTATATGCGGTGCCGCCTTGAGTGCACGCCGCTTCCATTCCTTCCCTTATTAAATTTAAGTTATTCTGGGAAACGCCGATGGTTCTGCAATCTTGGGCGCTTTCCATGTTAAACCTCGGTTTACAAAGTTTTCCCCCCGTTGCGATTCCTGAAATGTAATTATTAATTTCTATGGGCGTAACGGATACATCTCCCTGGCCTATGGACATGTGGTAGGTGTTTCCCAAAAACCAAGATTCATTCCTTGTCTCTTTTTTCCACTCGGGAGTTGGAATAAGGCCCACCACCTCACCCGGAATGTCAATCCCGGTGGGGCTATCCAAACCAAAACTTTTGGCCCATTTGGCAATCGCATCAGGTCCAGTCATTTGACCGATTGTATAAAAAAAGGTATCAGTCGAACGCGAAATGGCTTTCACCAAATCAACCAAGCCCTCCGTCCTTCCGTATTGGGTGAAATACCAATTGGAGTATGAATAGTCGTTTATCGTTATAACCCCGGGGTCATTGTAGCGGAAACTCTTATCAATAGTCCCTTCCTGTAAAGCCGAAAGGGCTACTACCGGCTTAAAAACCGACCCGGGATGGTAAGTGCCGCTTATGACCCTGTTGAAAAAGGGCAGGCCCGTGTCCTTAAGCAGGATGCCGATTTCCTGATTGTTATCTTTGTCAATAAAAAGGTTCGGATCAAAGGTCGGGTAGGAATAAAAGGCCAAAATTTGTCCGGTTACATCCGTGACAATTGCCGCCCCTTTTTTGCCCTCCATTTCCGAGACCAGCTGCAACTGAAGTCCGTAATCAATTGTGGTTTTGAGGTCCCGGCCAGGAACGGGCTCACGCCTTCCCAAAACTCTAATCATTTCTCCCGCGGCACTCACTTCTACCAACTCTTCGCCCGGACTTCCGAGCAAGCTGCATTCATAGCTTTGTTCCAATCCGGTTTTACCGATAAGTACATCGGAAGCCCTCGGGCCCTTTTCCGGACAACCCGGATTAATCTTTCCTACCTCATCGGGGCTAACCTGCGCGAGATACCCCAAAGCGTGAGAAAATTTATCACCCAACGGATAAACCCTCTTATAATCGGTGATAAACTCTTCCTGTGTGGCTCCGGTTAAATCATCGGTTATTTCAAAGCTTCCATTTGGAACGAATTTGACTCTTTTTTTAATTTCAACGTTTGTTGCCAGTTCTTCTCCGCTCCGGGTCAATATTCTTCCGCGAGGCGCCGGAATGGGAACGTGACGGACCCTGTTTTCCCGGGAAAGAGCCTGATAATACTTACCCTTAATAATCTGTACCTCAAAAAGTTTTGCAAAAAGAATCAAAAAAAGTAGAATAAGAATCCCCTTTAAAAACCAGGAGAGCCATGATTGGGATTTGACCGATGAAAGAGAATCCATAATTTAACTATTAATTTACTCTTAATCTCCGGGTTTTGGAAATTAAAGCCCCTTTGTCACCCTCATTTTTTTTAGAAGTCCGTTGTCCTCCAGGCAAATTCCGCAACCGCGGACAACGCACGTAAGGGGATCTTCCGCTATCCAAACGGGCATTTTTGTAGACTCGGAAATTACCCTGTCGATTCCCGAGATCATTGACCCTCCACCTGCGAGTGTAATTCCCCGTTCCATAATGTCGCTTGTCAGTTCCGGCGGGATTTCCTCCAGCGTATCTGCAATATTGCCGACGATTTCCCGGATAATTGGACTTAAAGCCTCCTGAATTTCACCGCCCGTAAGTTTAATTGATTTGGGGAGTCCGACTTCCAAATCACGGCCCCTCACAACCGCAAATTTTTCGCCTTTTGCCGAAGACTCTTTGGGTGAACCCGCCGATCCGATTCCGATTTTGACTTCTTCCGCCGTGGGTTGGCCCAAAAGAAGGGAGTACTTCAACCTGACATAATTGATTATTGCCTCATCCATCTCGTCTCCCGCGATACGGATAGACCGGCCCAGGACTATCCCGCCCAGTGAAATTACGGCAATTTCACTTGTCCCTCCGCCGATGTCAACAATGAAAGTTCCTTCCGGACCTTCAACAGGAAGGTGTGCTCCGATTGCAGCAGCCATTGGTTCTTCAATCAAGTTTGCCTCGCGGGCGCCGGCATCAAGAGCCGCGTCGGCAACAGCTCTTCTTTCTACTTCCGTCACTCCCGAGGGAATTCCGATGACCACTCTTGGCCGGGGTATTTTGGGCATTGAACTCCCCGATTCATGGACCTTTTTTATATAGTAAGCCAGCATTGCGGCCGTGGCATCAAAGTCTGCGATAACGCCGTTTCGTAAGGGTCTGATTACTTCGATTGTTGCGGGAGCTCTACCCGTCATTTTTTTTGCGGAAGCTCCTATTGCCAGGATCTCCTTTGATTTTTTATGCCTTGCAACCGCCGAAGGTTCACGAATTACTATTCCTTTACCTCTGACATAAACCAGAGTATTGGCAGTACCTAAATCAATTCCAATGTCGTGGGAAAAAAGTCCGAGGAATCTGTCGATGGGATTTATGAATTTCATACCGCAACGCAGTATACCTATTTGATGCAAACTTGCAAAGGGTTTTTAGAAAATATCTTTGTGCTACAATCTTTAGTTGTGAGTATCTTTGAAAAAATAAACTTTTGGCTTTTCGGAGCTCTTCTTTTTTTGGTCCCGTTAATCCTGTGGCCCTATACCTCTGAGGTTTTTGAATTCAATAAAATGGTTCTGGTTTATTTTTTAACCGTCTTAATTTCGGCAAACTGGGTAGCCCGGATGATTTTGGAAAAGAAATTCATCTTCCGTCGCACAATATTGGATATCCCTCTTTTAACTTTTGCCGGAACACAACTTGCCTCCACTCTTCTTTCCATTGATCCTTTAACATCCTGGTTGGGGTATTATTCAAGATTTAACGGCGGAATGCTTTCCGTAATTTGCTATACCCTACTTTACTGGGCATTTGTAAGCAACATCCATGCCAAAGGTGCAATTAAACTGGTTTACGTAACGCTTGCATCCGCCGCCCTTGTTGCAATCTATGGAGTTCTGGAACATTTCGGAATAGATAAAAACGTCTGGGTTCAGGATGTCCAGTCAAGGGTTTTTTCTACCCTTGGCCAACCCAACTGGCTTGCGGCATGGCTTGTGGCACTAATACCCGTGACATGGGTTTTGATGCTTGAGCTTAAATTAAATTTTACTCCGAAGTCGATTGTCCGATCCGGACATTTTTGGCTGCTTTTCTCCCTGTCCTCCCTACTTTTCTGGACCCTGATTTTTTCGAAATCAAGATCCGGATTCGCAGGATTTGGTGTGACCTACCTTCTTTTCTGGGCCTCATACTTTTGGGCCAACAAGGCAGAATTTAAGAAATATTTGGCACCGTTTGCCATAATTTCCTCCTCTCTCTTGGCTATTTGCCTAATTTCAGGAACTCAGTGGACACCAAGTATCGGCAAGCTGCTTTCCAGATCCGCAAATACCCAGGCTCAAACTGCGCCGTCGGGGGGAACTGCACTCGAAACAGGTGGAACGGAATCCGGTACTATTAGAAAAATTGTTTGGAAAGGGGCGGCTCAAGTATGGCTGCACTATCCGGTATTTGGCACCGGGGTGGAAACTTTTGCCTATTCATATTACTTATACCGTCCGGCCGAACACAACATGACCAGCGAATGGAATTTTATATACAACAAAGCACACAACGAGTACCTTAACTTCGCGGCCAATAGCGGAACGGTCGGGCTTCTATCATATCTGGTCCTAATCGGATTTACGATTTTCTTTTTTGTTAAACTGACAAAAGGAAACTCAAATTTTAAAAGCCTGGGATTGGCGCTTCTGGCCGGATATGTCAGTCTGTTGGTTACCAATTTTTTCGGGTTTTCGGTTGTGCCAACTCAACTCCAATTGTTCCTGTTCCCGGCAATTGCCTTTGCTTTTGCCAATGACCAACCGGCGGGGCCGGATGAGCGGCTTAAAAAGTCCGACGGCACCCAAAAGTTTTTTCTTTTCATTACTTTCGGTTGTGGTCTGATTATTGTATTTGCCCTGGGTAAATACTGGAATGCGGATCGCCTGTATGCATCAGGTGTGGGTTTAAACACGATGGGCAAACCCGATGTTGCCATAAATTATCTGACCCGGGCGATAAATCTTCAACCCAATCAGGCCGTGTACTACGGTGGTGAAAGGGGCCTTGCTTATTCGTATACAAATATCGCCCTGGCTCTCAATCAGCAAAAGGACATCGACCAGGCGGCTCAATTTTCAGAAAACGCCATTGCCACCGTAAATAAGGCTGTTGCTCTTTCGCCGGCAAACATAAACCTAAAAAGGGTGAGGTTCGGAATATTTATAATGCTTTCACCGATTGATCCGAATTATCTGATTGAGGCAAAGGACACTCTGGAAGATGCAATCTTGCAGGCTCCGACGGATGCCAAACTTTTCTATAATTTGGGTCTTGTTTATGCCCGTACCGGACAAGCAGACCGGGCTATGGAAGTTTTGAAAAAGACAATCGAGCTTAAACCCGATTACAAGGAGGCCCGGCTTGCATATGCTTTTGTCTTGATAGACGAAAAACAAAATGTGGAGGCCAGAAAACAGCTTGAGTATATTTTGACAAATATTGACCCCGCCGATTCTCTTTCCAAGCAAACGCTGGAAAGTATCAAATAAGCCTTATTTTTGATACAATTCAGCCATGATCCGAAAAATATTGCTTTCAAGTAATCCCATGCTGCGGCAAAAATCAAAACCCGTTGTCAATTTTGATAAAAAGGTTATGAAATTCATACAGGACCTTAAAGACACGCTTAGCGTTCAGAAAGAACCTGAGGGAGTCGGCCTTGCCGCGCCCCAGATTGGAAAAAATCTAAGAGTTTTTATTGCCAACTACAAGGGATTTGAAAGAGTGGTTGTAAATCCTGAAGTTATAAAAATTGAGAATAAAAGGAAACAATCCGGCTCCGCCAAGTCCCCCCGGAGCAGGCGCGAAATTCTTGAGGGGTGTCTTTCCCTTCCCTATTATTACGGGCCTTTAAGGCGGGCAGCCAGAATTACGGTTAAATATTTGAACGAAAAAGGTGACGAAGTTACCGAAACTTTCGAGGGTTTCAATGCCCAAATAATAATGCATGAAATTGACCACCTTGAAGGCATTCTTTTCGTAGACCATCTTTTGAAGGAAAATAAGCCTTTGTATAAAGTTGACGGAGACGATTGGGAGGAGGTAGAACTCGTTTGAAAATAGTTTTTTTCGGCACCCCGGACTATGTTTTGCCCATTCTAACTTTGCTTCACAAAAAATTTGTGACAGGACCGGGAAAGTCTCCCATTGTGGCTGTAGTTACTCAGTCCCCAAAGCCAAGCGGAAGGAAACAAATAATTAAGTTCTCCCCAATAGATAAGTGGGCGCATGAGCACAAAATCCCTATTCACTACTCTGCCAGCGAGTTGGCCATCGATTCCGTAAACGCAGATGTGGGAGTATTGGCTTCATATGGAGAGATTATTGATAAAAGCGTCATCGGTCTTTTTCCTCACGAGATTTTGGTAATTCACCCATCGCTTTTGCCCAAGTATAGAGGCGCTTCTCCTGTCCCGGAAGCGATAATGTCGGGTGAAACCGTAACCGGAGTGACGATTTTTAAGATGGATGAAAAGGTTGACCACGGGCCGATCGTTTCCCAATTCAGGGAAGATGTCTTTCCGGACGATACGACTGAAACTCTCAGAGCACGTCTTTTCGAACGTTCCGCCGAGGTTCTGGTTGAACTTTTGACTCCGTACCTCCGTGATAAAATTACCCCAAAGGCCCAGGATGACAAACAAGCTTCCTATACAAAGACAATGACGAGGGAAAATGGTTTTATCGACCTTAAGAAAAAATCTCCCGAAGACGCGGAAAGGTTTATCAGAGCCATGCAGCCTTGGCCTCTGGCTTGGACTACCGTACGCATTTCTCCCACCGATCGGAAAATCCGTAGGTTAAAGATCCATAAAGCTCATTTGGAAGAAGCAAAATTGGTTTTGGATGAGGTTCAGCTTGAGGGAAAAGACAAAGTCTCCTGGAAGCAGTTTAATGAGGGTTACAGAGAGTTCGCCTTTGTCACGGAAGGCTGATTTTTTTTGATTTTCCCGTCTTTTCTGAATCTGGAGATACAACTTGCACAAAGCTTCATTTGAGTTCTTTTACCGTCCATAACCACGGCAATTTTTTGAAGGTTGGGTTTAAAGATCTTCAAGGTCTTTTGAGCCCTCTTCTTCCATCTTTTCCCGGCAACGCCGCGGCCGTGGGTACTCTGCCGGCCGTAAACTATTGCTTTTCCGCAATTGTCGCAAATGTATGCCATATTGTTTTTAGCTGCCGTAGATTATACTATCTACTAGCCTTAATCACAATGGATATATTAGTTTTGATTATCACCATTGTCGGAGTAGTCATGGCCATAATCCTACATGAAATAGCCCATGGTTATGTGGCCGATAAACTGGGTGATCCCACGGCAAGACTGAGGGGCAGACTGACCCTAAACCCGATTTCACACATCGACCCGATAGGAACGATATTGGTTCCGCTTATTTTTTACTTCTCCCCCCTGCACATGATATTCGGTTGGGCTAAACCGGTGCCGATCGACCCTTATAACCTGAGAAACCCCAAAAAAGATTTGCTTCTCATTTCTTTGGCGGGGCCGGCAACAAATTTGATCTCTGCCGCCGTTTTATCCGTATTTTTCAGAATCCTGATTACCGTCTATCCGGGAGACGCCTTTTTTGTTTTTTTCAGCAATTTATTCGTAAGCATAATCGGAACGAATGTCTTACTGGCCGTTTTTAATATAATTCCGATCCACCCGCTTGACGGGGGGAAAATTCTGGCCGGTATTTTACCCGACCGGGAATCACGCCAATTTGACGATTTCATGAATAGGTTCGGCATGATTCTGCTTTTCTTTTTAATTTTTCCTATCTTCGGCGGGACCTCCCTGATCTCGGTGGTTACTAGGCCTGTAATTAGCTTCTTCCTGAGCCTTCTTATTCCCGGATTTGGCACGATTTAGCAGTTTTCACAGATTGACCTCTATGGTACAATGATAGTGACCCTGTCAAAGGAAATGCCGGTTTTAATTTCCTGATCAAGTAAATTTAACTTGGGAGGGCGGAGTCCGACCAAGGCCCTCGTGCCGAGGAAGGCAGCTCACCCACCTGGATATTCCAGGAATGCCACCGGATTTTTGAAGGCAGGGTCAATTTTTTCCTCGAACCCAGCTTCGTTTTTTGATATAATCCAAATACGCCGGCGTAACTCAGCGGTAGAGTAGCTGTTTTGTAAACAGCAAGTCAGAGGTTCGAATCCTCTCGTCGGCTCACAAATATTATATGATTAGCTGAGGTGGCGGAGCGGTCAATCGCAAGAGACTGTAAATCTCTCGTCCGGAAGGACTACTCAGGTTCGAATCCTGACCTCAGCACCCTTTTTGCCTGGGTAGCTCAGTGGTAGAGCACGTACTTGGTAAGTACGGGGTCGTGGGTTCAATCCCCACCTCAGGCTCCAACTTTATAAACTTCAGGTCCGATGCTAATTTTCAGCCATCACTAGTAAAAATGGTTCGTATCCTCAAAATGCATTACGATGTAAGGGAAAAATTTAAACCTTATACGCCCAAGACAACTCCTTAAAGGATGCTTGTTACCCAGCCTGGATTCATGTTAGAATACCGAATATGGCAAAAAAGGGCGCCCGCGAAATTGTTGCTTTGGTGTGTTCCGTTTGTAAAAACCAAAATTATATTACGGACAGGAACAAGGTGAATATGGATACAAAAGGCAAAGGAAAGCTTGGCCTGAAGAAATACTGCAAATTTTGCAGGAAAGTACAGCTTCACAAAGAGTCTTCAAAGTTGAAGTAAAAAGGGGTATTTCGGGAGAGGGTTTCATCATGTTTTTAATTATTTTTAAGCATCTGCGCAGTTGCAGATATTTATGCTCAAAAAAAATGAATTAACCCTCTCCCCTAGGTTGCAGATTTAAAATAATAACTACCTTCCAATAGGAACCGAGTGTCTGCCTGACATTGGAGCGTCTCCCCTGCTTTGACTCAAGGAAACTTCCTTCTTCGAACAGCAGACTTTTATCCACCTTCCATTTTGCATCTGGTAAGTGTTCCCTTCGGCATCATATGCGAATCCGCTTTCGCATATATTGGCTTCTATAAAACCCAGACCTTCTACCAAGATTAAGTCCAGAAATTTCATTGAAAACCTCCAGTACTAATGTTGTTCTGCAACCTATAGTGGAGCATACCACATTTTTACACATTTTCCAAATCAGACAGTTCTAGGGTATAATAGGCATATATAGGGGTGTCGGTCAGTGGCAGGCCGCGAGTCTCCAAAACTTGCAACGTAGGTTCGATTCCTACCACCCCTGCAAAATAGCTTCAGATGATATAATTCAAATATGAATAAGTTGTATATTTTTTGTGGAATCCCCTTCTCTGGTAAGACAACCATTGCCAAAAAATTAGAGGAAAAGTTGGGATACATAAGGATTGATTTAGATGATGTTAAGTTCTCTCTATTTGGCAATGATATATTAGATGAAAAAATTGACAAACAAGGATGGGACAAAGTCTACCAAAAAATGTATAAGCAAATTGAGGATAATCTAAAAAACGATAAGACGGTTATTAACGATACGGGTAATTTTACTAAACACGAAAGGGATCTGGTTAAAGAAATCGCAGACAAACTCGGGTTAGAGACTATCGAAGTGTTTATAGATACACCAACAGAAATTGCACGACAGAGATTGCTTGAAAACAAAAAGATCAAAAAGCGATTTGATGTTAGCGAAAACGACTTTAATTCTACTGTATCAGAATTTGAACCACCCGAAGACAATAATGTAATCACATACAAACATCCCCAACCAATCGAGGATTGGATAATTGAAAACTTCCAAACTTAAAGAAGTTCCTGACATTGTTTACTAGCCCTGCTAGTTTTTGAGAATTAATTGGGGTTCTAAACTTGGAGGGACACGTTTAACGCCTTGTTTGAACGGACACTTTTCCTCCTGCCAACCTTGCCTCAGACAGTCCAATTGCTATCGCCTGCTTCCGGCTCTTAACGATCTTGCCAGACCTGCTGCTTTTGAGCTTTCCTCTTTTGTATTTTTTAACAGCTTTTCTGACTTTTTCCTGTGCTTTTTTCCCGTATCTTGCCACTTTGTCATGTACCTAACCGTAAATCTGTCAAATACTTTTAAGTTGGTCTTCTATAATCTCCGCTTTCGTATCAAGTTGCGAGGCTAATGCTCTTAGGCGCTTTGCTTCGGGATAGTTCTCTATTTTTTCCACTTCATCAGCTTGCCTTCTTAATTTTTCGGCCTCGGCTTTGTAGTATTCCTGTTTATCTTTGGGTCCGCTGATTATTACTCCCATGCGTCTTATTCCCTCACGGGTTTGGTTGGTTAACATTCACGTCAATTTCGCTGGGAATGTTAACTTGCGGTGTTCCGGAATTTCTCAATAGATTCCTGAGAACCGGAAGCCCGAAGATTAAAAGTGCTATAACCGCCAAAATTACCAGAAGTACTCCCAAAAATCCCCACATACCGTTCCCCGATCCCGCTTCTTCATTCCCTTGACTGGGTGGATTATTCACAACAGTTACCATATTTAAAGTAGCGCCTTACCGATCCATATCAGAATAACCGATCCGAAAACTGCCACTATCAAACTATATAAGTTAAATCCCGAAACTCCGCCATAACCCAGAAAATTCATTACAAGTCCCCCGATGAGAGCTCCGACTACACCAAGAACAATATTCATTAAAGCACCCTGCTGAGCATCAGTCTTCATTATTACGGATGCTATCCATCCTGCTAACGCCCCGAATATGATCCAAATTATGATTCCCATATGTCTGTTTTAATTCTTAATTACAGTCTAACTTTAGAGATATAAAGTGAGGATTTGATGGAAAAAAGGTAAGAAACGCGTAAGAAGTTTTTATACTCTTACCATGCCAAGCTTTCTGGGCCAGATCACACCTTTCGGCGTAATTACAAACATCATTTTATGATCCGTGACGGTTTTCTTTTTGGAAGTTCCGGAAACGCTCACCTCATTTTGATCCCACCATCTTTTCTCGAAATCTTTAATTCTGAACCTCCTGTCTACACCGACAAACTTGGAGTATGAATCTGCCATCCTAAGAAAGCCGGCACTTTTATCAACCTCCGTAACTATTCCGTAATGTCCGTTATCCTCGTCTTCATCTTCATAAAAGACACCTTGCCATTCTACTCCAACCGGAAACTTGTACTTATTGATTATCGTTTGCAAATCACTTATCTTTGCTCCGCTTTTCTTCCAGAAAACAAACGCACCCTTCCCGGCTGCGCCGGTTGCTCTGGCCAAATCGCTGATGTTAAGGCCCAGTGATTTAATCTTCTTTTGAGCCCTTAGGGAAGTGATGATTTTTCTCTGGGAAACCTGGACTCCAAGGAACGAAAAAAGGGCGGAAATGACAGCCGGGCCGCAGCTATAGGCATCGATTTGCCTGACCCTCTTCATACCGGGGAAGGCTACTCCTTTTACTTTATCCTCCAAGGCCAGAAGATGCCTGAGTACCCTGCGGACTGCTTTGTTTTTCTCGATTTCCATTTGGCCCAATTGTACGGCCTTATGGCAAATTTGTCTACGGCCGTTCCTAGGGTAAATTTTTGGCGTACTTGGAAAGAAGGCTGCCCATGATGTCGGAAAATTCTACCCCATGCATTGCCATTACCTCCGTCATGGGAAGACCCATATCCGGTCCGAATGCCGTGTTCGGATTACTGTCTGTAAAATAAGGAGTGGATGTTTCTTCGTCGACTCTTACGTCAAACTTTGCATAATCATTGTGTTGAAGCGCACCGAATGCCCTAACGGCCAATTTGGTAATTTCAAAGCGCATTTCCTCCCCCACGGGAACATATTTATAGGCTTTGGCATCATCATAAGATTCAAAGCTTGTGAAGAAGTGTTTGCCGTCCGGAGGTTTTCTGAATATTTTTTGCGCCATAAAGACATGTCTTTTGGTTCCATCGTCAAAAACGACTACGGTGATTTCCGGTCCTCCTATGAACTTCTCAACAATCACCGGGTATCTGTATGTGGAAATCATTTTATTTACCCTAAGCTTTGCCGCCCTAAAGCTTTCTTTAACCGCATGGTTGTCTATCCCTACACTGCCTCCGCCTTCATTCAACTTGACGATTAGAGGCAGACCCAGGTCCTCATCAATTCTTGTACCGACGCGCCTTATAAATTGGAATGGAGGGGTGGGAATGTCGTAAGCCATGAGAAGCCTTTTTGTTAAGTTTCTGTTATTGCCGATAATAAGTCCCTCCATTCCGGCCCCTGTATAAGGAATGTTGGCAAGTTCCAAGGCCGCAGGAACCGACGGCTGAAGTTGATCCCGACCCTTCAAGGTGTCAACCAGATTAACCACAAGATCCGGCTTGTCAACCAAAAGATTGGTGTAAAAGTATTGATCACCCGGAAGCGTTCGGACCTGTACGCCAAGTTTCCTGATTTCTTCGGATACTTCGATTGCTCTTTCTTCCACCTCAACTTCCGCTTCATACGCGCTTTTCGTGGCAAAGTGTTCCCTCTGAACGCTGGAATAAGCGACAACCACAAGACGGAACTTTTTTAGGGAATCGCCGTCTATCGCAAGCTTGGTTTTTCGCTTCGGAACTATCTTTTTTACCAAGGCTTCGTCCTCGTTTTTCGAAGTGGGCATATAAATAATATGACATAAAAGTTACTGCAAAAGAAGAGGAAACAGGTTAAAATGATGCCGTGAAGAAAAACAAAATCGGTTTCTTGCTCGTCATTAGCGGAGCTTCCGGGGCCGGGAAAGATACAGTCATGGAAAACCTTCTTGAACACCCGGCAGTTAAAACTCTCAATTTAAGAAAGGTGGTTACCTGTACCGACCGGCAGCCGCGCCCCGGAGAGGTTCACAAAGTTCACTATCATTTCGTAACAAACGAAAAACTCCAGGAAATGGCAAGAAACGGGGAACTTGTGGAGGAAATCACCCCCACGGGGTCATCCAATAAAGCAACTCCCAAAAGCGAGATTGAACGTTTATTCAAAGGAGAGGATTTGGTTTGGAGGATAGATCCGTCCCGCGCCGCAGAGGTTGCCTCAGGAACTTTTTTTGAAAGACATTTTCCGAATCACGCCCGGGTTCTTCAAAAATCCACCACCGTTTTCTGTGTAAATGCATCCAAAGATTCAATAGAAGCAAGGAGGAAAGAGAGGGACGGAGTTAACTACGACCCAAGCGAGTATGCGGCCAGAGACAAACAGGAGCTGCCCCATCTTCACATACTTCAGGAGAAAGCTATTATCATGGAAAACTCGGAGGGGTGCCTCGAAGAAACTGTAAATTTGGCCGCCGGTTACGTAAAATCGCATTATGAAAAAGCCAAAAAAAGAAGAGCGTAAAGTTGTCCTTGTTGGAGGTTGTTTTGATATTCTCCACTATGGTCATATCCATTTTTTGAAAAAAGCCAAAGCCCTCGGAAATTACTTGGTGGTGGCACTTGAGTCAGACAAAAACGTGAGAAGATTAAAGGGTGAAAAACGCCCTATTCATGGACAAAATCACAGGCGAGAAATACTTGAATCTTTACGCTTTGTAGACCAGGTAATAATTCTGGCGGATGAGATGAAAGACACTGACTATCAAAAGTTGGTTAGTATCGTCAGTCCTCAAGTAATTGCAGTCACCGCAGGGGATCCGATTATCAAAAGGAAACGAAAGCAGGCGGAAAAAATCGGGGCCGATATTATTGAAATTCCCCGGATTGATGTTCCATCAACCTCCCAAATTTCCATGCTTCTCGATATAGAATAATTACTGCCGGATCCTGATGGGGTTTAACGGATTATTTCAACCTCGCCACTTGCGCATTAACCATGAGCCGGACAAGTTCTTTGAACGTGGTTTTGGGACTCCACCCTAAAATCTTTTTTGCCTTTGACGGATCGGCGACCAGAGGCCCCGTTTCCGTCGGGCGGATGAATCTTTTGTCGACCGTTACGTGGTCTTCCCAGTTAAGCCCCACATAACCGTATGACTCTTCGCAGAGTTCCTGAATAGTGTGGGTTTTCCCAGTTCCGATCACGAAATCATCGGGTTCATCCTGTTGGAGCATAAGCCACATAGCCTCAACATAGTCTCCGGCAAATCCCCAATCACGTTTTGCCTGAAGATTTCCCAAGGCTACTTTTCCTTCCTTTACAATCGGCTCCCCTTCCTCATTCAGGTGTTCCGAGTTTTTGATTCCGAGTTTTGCGCAAGCTGCCGCATATGTAACCTTCTGCGTCACAAAACCAAGATGCCTTCTGGGAGACTCGTGATTAAACAAAATTCCGTTTGAAGCAAACATGTTGTAGCTTTTCCTGTAGATCCTGGTCATTGCGTGTGCGTAAAGTTTTGAAGCTGCATAGGGGTTTGCCGGATTGAAGGGGGTCTCTTCACTTTGAGGAATCTCCCTCACCCATCCGTACATTTCACTGCTGCTGGCCTGGTAAAATTTTGCCTTCGGTACAACGTCAAGGGTGGCGTCTAGTACCCTGTGAGCGCCGATTGCGGTAATCTCGGCTGTGTGGATGGGCTGTCTGAAACTTTCCGCCGGGTGGGATTGGGATGCCAGATTATAAACTTCGTCGGGTTTAACCTTTTGTATAGCCTCACGGATTGAAATAGGATCCAGTAGATCCGCTTGAATCAGGCTTACCTCTTCCTGAAGATGAGAGATATTGGCATAGGCCATGTTGCTTGTTTTCCTTACGATTCCGGCAACATTGTAGTTTTTCTTTAGGAGCAATTCCGCCAGGTAACTGCCGTCTTGGCCCGTAATTCCCGTAACGAGAGCCGTTTTCTTGGTTGCCATAGGATATATTATAATACCAGGAAGAATAAAATCCAGGGTTTCTTCATTTTGCTATTAATGTTAAAATAGCACTATCTAGAAAGTAAGGTGATTCATGAATGTTCATATTAAGAAAGAAAAAAGGAGAATCTGAAGACAAACTGATAGCGAGGTTTAGGAAAAAAACCATCGTGGAGGGCGTCATGCAGGAATACAGGGACCGCGAGCACTACAAAAAACCCGCAGAAAAGCGAAAAGAGGCCAAATACCGCATTGCCCACTCTATCGAATTGGAGAAGAAGAGGAATTTTTAAGCCAGGTTGCCACGAATTGTTTTCTGTGCTGGCGCGTTAACCCGTACTTTTTGATGGCATCTCTGTGTTTTCTTGTCCCATAGCCTTTATTTTTACCCCAGCCGTACTTGCTGTATTTACCACTGCCCCCAAGTCTATTCATTAAATTGTCACGGTAGACTTTGGCAATTATTGATGCCGCCGCAATGGAAATGGATCTTGTATCGCCCTTCACAATCGCCTTTTGGTTTTTACGCCTGAGGCCTTTGACATAAGGTATATAGAAAGCATCAATCAGAAGATAATTGATTTCGATACCGGTATTTTTTATAGCCCTCCTGAACGCTATCTCACTGGCTTTTTTAATTCCCAACCTGTTTATTTGGGCAGCACTTGCCGCACCGATGCCCCAGGCAATCGAGTTTTTTCTGATCCATTTGTCGGCGGCTTCCCTTTTTTTCGGCGTCAGTTGTTTTGAGTCGTTGATGGTTATTGAATCAGGTCCGGTAGGGTCCGGCAGGACCCCGGGTTTCAGTATGACGCACCCGGCTACAACCGGTCCGGAAAAACTGCCTCTGCCGACCTCGTCGACTCCGGCAATATGATTGTAGCCCTTGTTATGAAGTTTTTTCTCAAACCGGAAATCCGGAAGTGTCATGCCGGATTCGGCGAAGACGGCCAGTACTCGGAGATCTTGTCCTCAAGCATCTTCAGCTTATCTTTCCTTTGTGCTTGAGACGAGGCTCCGAGGCTCATGGATATGTAAAATCTTTCATTTGTTGAAAGAAGCGCGCCGGCAATACTTTCGATGTCAACCCCGTCAGCCATCAGAGTTGCAAGGGTTCTTCGCCAAACTTCCTGCGGCTGCTCCTCCGGATATTTCTTTTTGAGTTTTTCGATCTCTCTATTTAAATAAAGCTGTCCTTCCGAATCTTCAAATTCCCCCACGGCAGCCTCAACAGCCAAAGATTTGAGGTTTCCGAGAAGATCCGCCGGAATACGTCCCTCTTCCCTTGGTCTTGCCGGGAACTATGGTCTTTCTAAAACGTTCTGGTCCCATTCCGCTGATTATATCAAACCCGGGCAACTCAGGCACTTTCATTTGCCGTTTTTTTCTGGTACAATTTACGCCTAGATGAAATCCGTCGTTAGTTTCTTTTCCGAGGTAAGAAGCGAGCTTTCCAGGGTTACTTGGCCCAAAAGGGACGATGTTGTGAAGCTCACTTTTATAGTTTTTTTGATATCGGGGGCTATCGGCCTATATGTTGGAGGTCTTGATTATCTCTTTACAAGAATCCTAACCCTGGTAATAACCAAATAATATCTTATGACTGATGAACCAACACAAATAGCAGAACGCGGGACCGGCAACAAAAAAATCCCGGGGCATATGATCATTGCCGCCACGGAGGATCCGAAGGCCAAATGGTACGTGGTACACACTTCTTCGGGGCACGAAGTCAGGGTTATGGAGACTCTCAGGCAAAGGGTCGAAACCATGAATCTTGTAGGCCGTGTCTTTGAAATGCTTGTCCCTACTCAAGACAGGGTTATTATAAGAAGCGGCAAAAAAGCCACCATTAAAGAGAAAATCTTCCCGGGGTATCTGCTTATTAAAATGATTTTGGATGATCCGACCTGGCTGGCCGTAAGAACGACCGCGGGAATTACCGGGTTTGTCGGTGCCGGCAATAATCCCACCCCGCTTTCCGAAGCGGAAGTGGCTAATATACAAAAGTTCGTAAGCTCCCCCGCTCCGAGGTTCAAAACCAAGTTTTCGGTAGGAGAGGCAATCAAAATTACGGACGGACCTTTTTCCGACTTCCTCGGAACCATTCACGAAATGGATGAGGAGAAAGGGAAAGTCAAAGTTTTGGTATCAATCTTCGGCCGCGAAACGCCCGTTGAACTGGATTTCCTGCAAATTCAAAAAGTTTAAACACCATGGCAGAACCAATGAAAGATCCCGATATCGAAAGGCGTATTTTTGAAACCAAGAGAAACTGGTCCTACGATGAGTTCAAAACCAAATTGGGCATCGACATCGTTAGGGAAAAACAGCTGGAAAATTTGTTCCGAAATGGGATGGAGGAAGGGTCAGTAATCTTTGTGCCTGTTAAAAAGGAAGACGGTGTTTTGAACGGAATTCTGAACATTAATACTGTTATCGCCGGGGAGAAATTGTCCAAAAACATATTGATTGACGATGAGCACGATGCGGCTTTTCTTCTGGGTTTACAGGGTTCGATTGATGCCTCAAAAGAGTAACACTTTACTACCCCAACCCCGGCTGTTATAATACCCTTACCTCGGAATTTTCTGAGGCAGACGCAGACCGCGTCGAAATCTTCGCGAAATAATTCGCTTCATTTCGGCACGGAATTTCTGAAGTTTCGGTTTCTATAATCTTAAAATGGCCAAGAAAGTCAAAACAGTAGTCAAAATCAATCTGCAGGCAGGAGCCGCAACCCCTGCTCCGCCGGTCGGTACGGCTTTGGGGCAGCATGGTGTGGCTATCATGGACTTTGTTAAGCAGTACAACGATAAGACCAAGGACATGAAGGGCCAGGTGGTTCCTGCAGTCATTACTATTTATGAAGACAGGTCCTTCGATTTTGTGATCAAGAAGGCCCCTGTTTCCGACATGATCAAAAAGGTTCTGGGAATCGAGAAGGGATCGGGAAAAACACCAAGAGAATCCGCCGGCACTCTGACGAAAGAACAGGTGAAAAATATTGCCCAGGAAAAATTGATTGACCTTAACACTAAAAACCTGGACTCGGCAATGAAAATTGTGGAAGGGACCGCGAGAAGCATGGGAGTTAAAGTGGAATAATTTGTATGGGAAAAATGAAAACCGCCGAAGTAGGCGAAAACAAAAATAAAGAAAAAAGTGAAAAAGCTCATAAAGCAGAAGCCGAAAAGGTCCATCTGGCCGGCCTAAAAGGCGGGCAAAGAGTAAAAATGGTGGATGCTGAAGTGCCTGCCGTAACCGAATCCGTCGAGGGTGAAGCGGTTAAAAAGGGAGGAAGAAAAGTGGTCGAGAAAGTAAGGGGCAAAAAATATGCCGAATCCAAGAAGAAATTTGACAACGTAAAAACGTACTCCATAACCGAAGCCATTAAGCTTGTAAAAGAGACTTCTTATTCAAAATTTGACGGAACGGTTGAACTGCATATGATCGTTAAGAAAGCCGGTATTTCGGCACAAGTTACTCTTCCCCATCAGGCCGGAAAGGCCAAAAAGGTTGAAATAGCAACGGACGCGACGATCGAAAAGCTGAAAAGCGGTAAGGTCGATTTTGATATTTTGGTGGCAACTCCTGAAATAATGCCAAAGCTCGTTCCCTTTGCAAGGCTTTTGGGACCCAAAGGACTTATGCCAAATCCCAAAAACGGAACTTTGGTACCTGATGCAAAAAAGGCGCAAGGTTTTTCAACGGGAACAGTAACTCTAAAAACTGAAAAGGAAGCACCCCTAATCCATACCGTAGTCGGCAAAGTCAGCCAGGATAGCACGCAGCTGGCGGAAAACCTCGAAGCTATCTACAGGGCCTTCGGCAGCGGCAAACAAATTGAGAAAGCCTATATCAAAGCCACAATGGGTCCCTCGGTAAAGGTAAAAATTTAGGGATTCCCGGGTTGACTTATGGGGCTTATTGTCAGATAATACCTAAGTCCGAAGAAAGCTCGCGTTCAGGTGATGCAAGTCGAGCCGAGGCAAAAAAGCGAATGGAGTTCATGCGCGCCTCGGGTGCGCGTTTTTTTTGGAAAAAATTAAAATGAAAAAAGCCGAAAAAATTATATTTGTAGACAATTTGAAAGAGGAACTGAAAGACGCCAAATCGGTCGTCTTGGTTAACTATGCAGGCCTTGCGGTTAAACCCCAGCAGGAACTTAAAAGAAGGCTTGCAGAAGTCGGAGGAAAGATGATCGTTGTCAAAAATACTCTTCTTTCCCGTGCCGGAGAAGCTGCCGGTTTTGACAGCAAAACCTTAACCGATGAAGTTCTTTCAGGTCAAACCGCTCTCATCGTCGCAACCGATGATCCCGTTGCCCCGATCCAAACTCTGGGCAAGTTTGCCAAGGAATTTGAGGTTCCCAAATTTAAAATCGGCGTTGTCGAAGGATCTTTCCAGGATACCGCATCCTTAACAAAGCTTGCCGCTCTTCCCGGACGCGATGCCCTTTTGGGCCAACTGCTTGGTACATTAATGGCACCCAAATATGGTTTGGTGCAAACCCTTAACGGAAATTTACAAAAGCTGGTTTATGTATTGAGTCAAGCCAGCAAAAAAGGATCGGGGGTGAATTAATATGGCAGAAGAAACAAAAAAAGGATCTGCGAAAGTAGAAAAAATGGTTGAGGAAGTTTCAGCCCTTTCCGTTTTGGAACTTTCAGAATTGGTCACCGCTTTGCAGGAAAAGCTGGGTGTTTCAGCCGCAATGCCAGTAGCTCAAGCAGCAGCTCCGGCAGCAGGTGCGGAAGCTCCCGCAGCAGATGCAGGAAGTGCCAATCAAACAGTTGTCATGACAGTATCCGGTGCAAATAAAATTGCAGTTATTAAAGCTTTAAGAGAGATTAATCCCAATCTTACTTTAATGGATGCAAAAGGAATGACGGAGGCTGTTCCGGCAGAAGTTCTTAAGGATGCAAAAGCAGAAGACGCTAAAAGCGCTTCCGAAAAACTGAAAGCCGCAGGAGCAACTGTAGAGCTAAAATAGTAAATACGTCTTTGACGTAAAGAAACATTTTAGCTTACAGCAAATTATCCCGCCGAGAAGGCGGGATTATTTGTGGACTAAATATGTCTTCGTAATATGTTCGGTTGCATAAATCGTTCAACTTTTCACAGTTTATCGGGTAAGGATAATGCTCTATAAATTATGATTCTACGGTAATTTCGGGCCTTTGTGAAGTCTTTTAATATCCTTCAAAACGATTAGAGCAACCACATTTCTGTGTTCCGAACCTGCCAATGTAGGTATATTGTCGTTCGGAATAAAACCGAGTTTTTCGTCAAATTTTTCTATCAATAAGTCCTGGATTCTTTTGACCATATTGCTGCTGCCGCGCCTGACTAATTTGTAGCAAATTCCGATCTCCCCTATGCTGTCAATACTGGCATTGTCTACGATGCTGTCAAAATTTTCTTCAAAATATTTAAAAGCCCAGTCAAATCTTTTTTCATCGACAAAATTCTGATAATAATTTGACTCTCCGATTATCAAGTGGTTTAGGGCATAAATTTTATCTAACCAGATTGAGGGTTCGGATGGGGTGATACTCAACCAGTATTCGCAAAAGAGTTTATTCAAACGGTCCTTCTCATCAACGATACCCAAAAAGGAAAGAAAGTTGATTATGTTGGCGCACTCGGAAGGGTTGACGGTCCAATATTTTTTGTCCAAAAAGAATTTAGCTATATTGTTTTTCTCCATATATGATTTTGCTACTTTGTATTCTTCGGAAATTTCTTTGGAGTTTTCCATACCGAAAGATTTAATAAAAAACATATAAAGAGCCGCTTCCCCGTAAACCATTACTTCCGGGTTTTCCCGATAATATGCAAGGCGTCTTACCCTTCGTAAATTAGGTTGTTTGTAGTTAACAATCGCCTCTTTACTTAACTCAACTATTTTTTTGTTACTCGAGAACGCACTCAAGACTTTTTTAAATCTCGGCAATAGCTGCCTATAAATGGAGTTTATAAGAGGAATGTACTCTTTTTTCCCGGTAATTCGATAGCTGCGTACAAGAAAGTGGAGCCTTCTTCTGAGAGAAAGTTTTTCCAAATTATTCTCATAACTGTTGGCTATGGCGTCTGCAATCATGATTTTGATTCTTCTTCTAAAAATTTCGCCAACTCGGAGACTTCCGGGGAAACATTAATATCGTATGTAAAACCGGGGTTGCCGTTTACTTCTATAACAAAGATTTTTGAGCTCTCTTTTGCAATCATCAAATCAACCCCCGCAACCTGCAAATTTAATGCTTGGGCACATTTTATGGCAAGGTCCTTCATCCCGCCGGGTACTTGGGTAACGTCTACAAATTCTTCAACACGTTCCATGTCGATTTGGGATTTGTCCCCGCTTAAATCCCTGAACATCTTCTGAACTGACCTTACGGAGTTTCCCAAAACCAAAAATCTACATTCGTTCTCAAGCGGGACAAACTTTTGAAATAAAAATTGGCGGCCTTCAAGTTTTTGAAAGTCTTCTTTGTTTCTTAAGACAAATAAGCCTTTGGAATGGTGGGTCTTAAGTTCCTTTGCAACTATTGGATAGCCAAATTTCTTAATCAAATAGTCCGCGTTTTGCATAACGCTGTCCCGTCCGCAATAAAATGTCGGCATTATGGGAAGTCCGTTTAAGCCCAATATCAGTAATGACGTAAGCTTGTCGGTAGTCGCCCTGGAATTAATAAATTTTCTATCAATGTATTTTATATGTAAATGGTCGAGGCTTAATGCCAACACCCCTGCCAAAAAAGAGTGCTTCGTGTCAACCGACCGTATGTACACAAGATTAAAATTATTAATATCAATACCGGAAACTTTTACAACTACACGTCCGTCATCTAAATCGATTGTGAGACTTGAAAAAAGATCCATCTTTATTTCACCCGGATCCACAAAACCGGCAATAAGTTTTGCCAATTTGTCATTTTTTTCGGTAACTTTCCCAACCAAAATTAATATTTTTTTCATTTGAGTGTCAGAGGTGGTACTTTTTGAACTTTCCCTTACCCGGAGGTCCATAGTTAATATATACCTTTTTCTCCTGCGGCAGCGCAACAAAAGATCCCAAGGTTGCCCCGTTCCGGCTGATTGGAAATTTTTTGTTTCTTTTGTCGGACAAAAGCGTCTCCATTTCAACCGCCGTCATTCCGGGTTTAATCAATTCTTTTGCTCTATTGTATCTGGTTATTGAACTTTTGGTATGAAACTTTTCCAAAGATTTCAGACTCAGGGAAAGATAATGATTTGTGTGAACGTATGGTTTTCCCTTTATTTTTTCTACGGCAATTTTGTCCCCGGCAATTTCAATATTTCTTATCTCCTGCCCCTGAATAAGTACATGGTTATACCCCGATGCTTTTCTTGTGTTTAATATTATCGATTCCGCTTCATCAAGTGTTTTGCATTCAATTATCGCTCTTGCGACAAAATTTTTCGGAACTCCTGTCTGTACGGTCTGATTTAGCTCATTAATGCACTGCGTGAGTCCCCAATTGTTTGTAGTTACGGCAACTCCGGGAATTAATGCTTTATATTGAAGACCCGTAAACGTCGTATCGCCAATTGTTGCTTTCAATATATATAAAGAGTCGGGGGCCGTGCCGTCCCAATCCTCATTGTGTCCAATAACTGCCCCGTTATCCCCAAAACTCACGGCTACCGTACAGTGGTCGGAATCACCCTTTGGGCCGACCTCACGGTTATTCAAGAAAAAATAATCGGCGATGCCAACGTCAGCGGCGCGGGCGACCTCCGTTATTTCCTCGATTAAATCCGGAAATTTTTCCTTTGCGGCCAAAAAGAACGGCTCGGTCTGTCTTAGATAATCATCATAGCCGGCGATTCTTTTTTGTCTTGACTCGATGACTCTTTGGATAACATCTTTGAATCTTACCCCGATAGCATGTCCCATTTCCGCATGCGTACCGTTAATTTCCAAATAGTCAAAATTAGCCATGTTATTTCAGTAGACCGTCCGTTTTAACCAAAAAGCTGCCAAGATCGCGCCGTCCGATTATCATTGATCGTCTTAGGCCTCCGCGATTGGCAATCGAAGCCATTGTGTCAATCCTCCTCCCTGCCAAATAAAACCTCAGATTTATGACCGGACGTTTTTCTACACCCATGGATGTTTTGACCTTCTTTACCCAAAGTACGTTTCCCTTCTGCAAAAGTCCCATTCTTTTGGCCAATACTTTGTCAATTGAGGTTCTCCATGCTCCAGTATCCACCTTTGCCCAAACTTCCTCTTTCGTTCCGTCCGCCGCTATAATTTTAACCAGCTCCTTTGTCCCGATTGTTTTGATTCCCTCTTCCAACTGAGCTATATCCTGATATCTTCCCGCAAAAAGAAGCTTTGCGATTTTTACGCCGTGCTCCGCATCCGTAACAACAAGATCATCAATCCTGTCCAACCTTTTTTTAAGTCCCTCCATGTTGGCCAGTTGAATCTGCAGTCCGGGTTGGGCATTTAACTCCAAAACCATCGGCCCTTTTTCGGGATGAAGAACGATATCAACTCCCGCATAGCCCAATCCCGAAGCAATTTGCGTGGCAACTGCCGTTTCCAAAACCGACGTCCAGTTGGGAATTTTGATTCCCCGAAGTTTCCTTTCGGTACCTGGCTTAAAAACAATCTGCTCACCGTGCCAAATTGCCTTTGTGGTAATGCCTGTTGCTATATCGACTCCGACTCCGATTGCCCCCTGATGTAAATTAGCCCTTCCGCCGCTTTCCCTGGTGGGCAACCTCAGCATTGCCATTACGGGGACTTTATTGAAAACAATAATACGGATATCGGGAGTCCCCCGGAAAGCCCATCTCCTGAAAGCTTCGGCCCGACCCACATATTCCTGAACAAAAGCAACATCGGGCTCATTTCCCATGGAATACGCCCCCTCAAGGGTATCTAATACATGAAGCTTAAGATCGTCAATGCTGACCCGTTCCTTCTGTGTGGTTAACCATCCGCCGTCTTTTAACCGTTTTTTGACAACTATTATCCCTTCACCACCCATTCCCCGGCTGGGTTTGAGGGCAAATTTGTCGGGTAAACTCGTCCAGTCAAATTTAAACACATCTTGCGGATCTTTGAACTTTTTAAAAATCTTCGGGTGAGGTACTCCGGCTTTATCAAGGACCCTGGCCGTCTGAATTTTGGAATCGGCGATATTCTTTCCGCGCTTAGTATTGTATTTATAGGCGAAAAGTTGAGTCCTGGCATTTAAACCCAAAATTGAGGATGTCTTCATATTATTTAACTCCTGATAAGTTTCCTGAATCTGTAGAACTCCATTACCCTCAGGCCTGTGTACTTACCCAGTAGTAGGTCCGCAAAGGCAATTACAAGAAGGGAAATCTCCGGGTTAAGAAGTACGTACCTTTGAAGAGGCTGAAAAGTAAGAAACAGGAATGAAATCAAGGACAGGATTAGCGTCTCAAACGTCAGACTTATGGCCGTTTTGGCACTTTTTCCCAACTGAACGCGGGTAAAATCCTCAGCCAGAAGCACCAGAAAAAGAACCGCAAAAATTGAGACATTGGCAAGATCCGGAAACTTAACAATCGGAGCCAGGAAAAGAACTCCCAAAACCCCTAAAACCACGGCCCAAAGGATAAATGCCATTCTGGGCAAATATTGAAGCTTAACCTTAAGTTTCCGTAACACGAGTCTCATAGAAGTGGAAACTATAACAATCACGAAGAAAAGACCGATTCCGATAACCGGCCCCATAGCCACAAACACAACGGATAAAGCAGCCGGAAGGAAAATTCCGAATCCTCTTACTCCGATAACATTCCTGGTAAAAGCGATGACAAAAGCCACTATCGGAAGGAGTAGTAGGAGTACTATTGTATTTGCGGGGACTTCGGCGGCAATCGACGCCCTGATCGCGTGTTTAAGAGGGTTAAACGGCCAAGCCGGACCTAATTCCTGTTCTTTAAGAAGCTTTTCCAGAGGTCCCAGTGTTTCCTCACTTTTTTGGGTAATATCCACCCTAACAGGCTCGGGAGCGATGGTTACCTCGGGCGTTGGGATAGGAGTTGGTGTTACTTCAGCCACGGCAAAAGCGCCCATCGGCCTTAATACCCCGAAGGCCAGGATTACAAAGAACAACAAAACCATTAGTTTTCGCATGGGATAGATTTATAGAGAGTAGGCATATTGTACCATTTGTCGACCCAAATCTCTACTTTCAGGGGTCGGTTCTGTACTTCCGTATTTGGAGCTTATTCTTCTTTGGCTTGCATTCCGAGAAGCCAGAGGACTGCTTCTTTTTTGTATCTCCTGTCGCCCCTGGAGTTTATGCGGATTGCGGGAAGCTTCCCCCGCTTCCCCCAACGCTTAATTGTTAAAGGGGAAACTCTAAGCAGTTCACTTACTTCGCGAACGGTCAAGAGATCCGGGAGGTCTTCCAGTCTGATTTTCTTTTTAGTGCTTTGATCCATTTTTATAGCGTCTCCTGCCTATCGCTTATCTTTCTTAATCAGAAAATATCAAAGTGGGGCAACCCTGTCAATAGTCATTTAGGGCAAAAACGGCCTTGGAAAGGCTGTCCCCGGTAGGCGAAGCGTTATGAAGCCTTGTCTCACTTTTGGCAGTTTAAGCAACTCTTTCCTTAAGAGCGCTGTAATATTTTTGGAGATAACCTTCAGCTTTGAGCCAGTGCTCCTCCCCTAAGCCTCCAAGGGCTAAGTTTCTTTCAACTCCGGCCAAAACCCTCAGATGGGCTGCCTTTGCCGCTTGGAAAAGAGAAATCCTGTAGACTTCGGCAAGATGCTCCCTGGCTACCCCCTCCGCTTCCGATGCTGAGGCAACACTATCCTTATCCTCCATTTTTCTGGCAAAATCCACTTCCAGGGACGCGACGATTTTGGGCTCAAAGGCAAGCTTGACCTCCCCCTTTATAAGCTCATAGAATTTCTTCATTCTTTCCGTGGCTTTATCCCATTTTTCATCCTTTTCCTCGGCAACGGCCTCTATCAAATATTTGGCAGCTTCAAAGGCAAGTTTTTTGGAAAGGCCGTATTGTTCCCTGAGGTGCTTCATTGCGTAGTCCCTGATTCTTACACCCGTAGGAATATTCCCGAGCCTCCACCAGTCAATTTCCAGCCGTGCCGTTACTCCCGGATTAAAAACGATGTGCTGGGCGGTATCGTTGCCGCCAAACCGTCTCCTGCGTCTACTGAAATCCAAAATAATATTTCTGAGTTTTTCAGGAGTCATATCGGGAAGATGGTCAAGTTCCCAGTAGTATTCCGCATAATTAAGCTGCCAGGGTAAAAATCCGCTGGTCCTTTGCTCTCCGGAGGTTCTTATGAATAAGTCTACGTAGGGATAGGGTTGATCCCCCGTATCCAGGAATGAGGCAAACGTTTTTTCGTCCAATTCACTTGACTTGATACCCGCATCTATTATTTTTCTGGTGGTTCTTAAAATCTCATCATGTCCTCCGTAATCAATGGCTGCGTTAAAGACATGAGACTTGTTATTTTTGGTTTTTTCCTCAATTCTTCTGATATATAAGGCCAGGCTCTTGGGGATTCTGTCTTTTCTCCCCAAGTGAACAAATCGTATATCGTCCTTCTTGGCCTCCTCCTCAATCGTTGACACCATTTTCCAATAAAGCTTCATTAGGTATGCAAGTTCTTTGGGACTCCTGTCCCAGTTTTCTGTTGATAATCCCCAAACGGTGAAAGTGTGCACTCCCCAGCTCCTGGCAGCCTTGGCAATTTTCAGCCCGGCCTCAAACCCCGCCAAATGGCCCTGAAGCGTCGGCAGACCCCGGGAACGGGCCCAGCGCCTGTTTCCGTCAAGAATTATAGCTATGTGGTCAGGAACTATTGTTCCCCGGGGCAAAGCTAAATTGTCAACCTTATCCATGTTTGAAAGTATAGCATATTAGTCTTGTTAGGCGGCTTAAACCCACGCAAAGTTTTACCCTAAATAAACTTTACGGGTATGTTATAATTTTGCACCGACATGGAAAGACAAAAACCTGAAGAACCGGGAAAAAACGAGGATCGAGAAAAAACGATTCAGTCGAACATAAAAACCGCTCTCGCGCACGGCGTCCATATTGACGCTTCGGTAAGTCCGTTTATAAAAGAAGAGGACAGACCCGCCATTATCGAAGGTAAAGCACAAGACCCCGAGTGGGATTAGGTTACAAGAGTACCTTTTACTTTCTTGCCCAGTATTGCATGTTTTAGGAATCCTTCCTTCGTTCCGTTGACAATCAGGGTTTTAATTCCGGTTTTTTTTGCCAACAGGAGCGACTCCTCCACTTTATGAAGCATTCCCCCCGTTACGTCAGTTCCTTTTACCGCGGCAATTGCCGATTTGAGAAACTTAAAGTCCTTACCGGAAATTTTAGGGATTACTTTGCCTTTATCGTCATAGACTCCATCAACGTCGGTTGCATAAATAATTTTTATTTTGTACTCCTTTTGCAGCTCCTGCGCCAAAATGGAAAGAATCTTCTCCGTGGAAAAAATCGTACAGCCAGTCACCTTATCCAATACGACATCACCGTAAACAACGGGTATAACTCCAATGTGTAATGCTTTTTTAATAGGATCTATGTATGATTTACCACATCTTAACCGATCAGAAATAAGGAAACTTGCGGGAGAAAAAGAAAAAACCGGAAGACGAAGCGAAAGGAAGTCTTCTATCACTATTGTATTTAATTTTTTGGCCGCATCCTCGGTAACACAGAGTCCGTAAACACTGTCGCTACCTGTAACGCCTTCCTTAGTTTTATATTTGTGCGCGGGGATATGGGCAAAACTTCCTGCACCGTGACCTATGATAAGTCTGCCGTCAAAGCTTTTTAAGGCGTCTCTGACTTCCCTACCCAGACGTTTGATTGCCTTTTCGCGGACGGCAAATTTCTTGCTTTTATCCGTAATTACGCTCCCACCGAGCTTTACAAGAACCAAATTCTTCATACGGGGTATTTTACCACTAATTTTGGCGCTGAAACTGCCATGGTATATAATTAGTCTCGATAATGCCGAATAACACACAGTATTGGTTCAGTGAATTTTATAAAAAGTTCTCCACCCCCCTTTCCCGGTTTATTGCCAAAAGGATCGGTGCGGATGAAAAAGTTTCCGAGGAAATAATGGAGGAAACTATGGTAGCAGCCTGGCGGGGGCTTAAGACGTTCAGGCACAAAAGCAGCTACTTTACCTGGCTATGCAGGATTGCTTTGAATAAAATTGCGGATTATTACCATGACCAGGTAAATTCCCGCTCCGGAATAATCGTGCCTCTTATTGATTCGATAACCCAACAGGACGAAAAAACTCTCTCACCCGAAGAAAGTCTGGCTCTTACCGAGCTTAGGAATTCCGTCAATAACTGCCTAAATTTGCTACCATACGAGAAAAGAAGGCTTCTCTGGTTTAGGTACTGGAAAGACATGTCCTATGCCGAGATTTCAAAGGCGGTGGGCATAAGCAAAAGAGCCGTGGAAGGTCAACTGTACAGGGTCAAGCACGAGTTTGCCCATATTTGGCAGGTGAGAAACGGCCGTCAACCCCGATAATTTATCTTTGAAAGAAGAATCCTAAACGGAAATACAACAGTTGCATTCCATATGCGACCAATCCTCGCAGGCTCGGTGACAAGCCTCCAGAGCCATTCAAGCCCCAAGGCGGTCATCGGGTCCGGAGGAAGAGGGCTGATACCGGCTACGTAGCGGAAAGCTCCTCCTACAGCCATAGCCCCCCCGATATTGAGCCTGGACAAGTTCTCATGAATCCAGATTTCCTGTTTAGGGTTACCAAAAGCCACAAAAAGAAGGTGGGGAGCAAATTTATTAATTTTCTCGATCGCTTCTCTCTGCAATTTTTTATCGGTTTCTGTTGCCGGCTGGGCATTATTGTCCAGTTTGGGACCTTTAAATGATTGGATTTGCAATTGGGGGTTTGTCTTTAATAGTTTTTGTGTGGCGGCCTGCGCTTCATTGCCCAGTCCTCCAAGCAAGAACACTTTCCAATTATTGCTAGTGGCAAGGGTGACAAGTTCTGAGAAAAGAACCCTTCCTTTAATGATATTTAAATCGGGAACAGCCAGTTTCAGTCCGATTCCATCCGGAATGGACAATGTCGCCCCGTTGAGCGCATTTTCCAGTTTTTTATCCTTCTGAGCCATTAAAATGAGCTCGGGATTGGGGGTAACAATGTAAAATTTAGTATTATCGGATATAAATTTCTCCACCCTCAATAGCACTTTATCAAGTCGAGTGCTAGCAATATTAATTTTCATGATTTGACCGATGTTTCGGTCTGTAACGGTGTGGTTTTTTTGTGTTCTTATCATCTCAAAATAGGCTTTTATCTTATAGAGTTGAGCATTCAAGCTTTTAGCCTCATATTTCCCGCACATCTATTTACCCTATATTAGATATAAAAGCAGAAACTGAAAATGCTAAATTCTTATAATTACTACAGGTAATTGTTAAGGTAAATCTCTCTTTTCAAAATGGCAAACTTGTGCATATTTATTATCCAATTATTGGCCACATCTTTTAAGTACTTATCCTCAAAAGATAAACAATTTGTTTCAAGTTTCCGATGCGCTACTATAGTATAAAATGCCTCAATAAATATTTACCAATATCAAACTCAGAAAATTTCAAAGATCTGCCTAAATATGTTAACCTATATTAGATAATTGCCCTTATTTTTTATACTACCCTATATTAGTATGTCAACCCTTGGTTGTGACACTCCTTTTCCAAAGTTCTATGTTTTCCAAAACAAGCCCCGTCCCTCTTACTACACAGAGAAGCGGCTCATCGGCTACATGTGCCGGCACTCCGGTTTCCTCAGTAATCAGCTTATCAAAATTTCTTAAAAGTGCCGAACCCCCGCTCATGATAATTCCTTTATCGATGATGTCGGCGGCAAGTTCCGGAGGAGTATCTTCCAAAACTCCCTTCACCGCCCCGATTATTTGCATCAAGACCGGCTTAATTGCCTCAGTTACCTCGGAAGATGTGATAATCACTGTCCTGGGAAGCCCGAAAACAAGATCACGGCCTGATATTTCCAGTTTTTCGGCTTTGGAGGTACTTATCGCCGAGCCTATTTTCAGTTTAATATCCTCCGCAGTCGTATCCCCGACTATTAAGTTGTGCTTCTTTTTAAGATATGACTGGATTCCCTCGTCAATCTTATTCCCGGCAACGCGAACTGACTTGTGGGTCACCACTCCCCCCAAAGAGATTACGGCTGCCTCAGTTGAGCCTCCGCCTATGTCAATTATCATATGCCCCGAAGGAGCCGAAACGGGAATCTGGGCACCGATCGCGGCTGCAAGGGGTTCATCTATAAGATATGCGTGCCCCGCTCCTGCAGAAAGGGTGGCATCAAGCGCGGCTCTACGTTCAACCTGGGTGCAGCCTGCAGGCACGCAGACCATGACATTGGGTTTAAAAAGTTGGAAACGGCCCAAAACCTTGCCGATAAAATACCTGAGCATGGCCTCGGTCACCTGATAATCCGCAATTACCCCATCCCTCATGGGTCGGCTGGCGATAAGAGCTTCCGGGGTTCTCCCGAGCATCTTCTTGGCCTCTTCCCCAACCGCTACCACTTTGCTGTCCTCGGCGGAAATAGCCACAACCGTGGGCTCGTTTACAACCAGACCCTCCCCGACTACCCACACCAGCGTATTGGCGGTACCAAGGTCGATCGCCACATTTTTTCTTATCATGATAATCGGATTATATCAGAGAAACCGAACTCTCTGATATAATAGGCGTGTGATAAAAATCAGGGTCATCTTTTTTCTGGTTACTTTAGTAGTTGTGGGGGTTTTGGGCCTCTTTGTTTCATACTATGCCAGAGGCTACAGGCTCGATTTGGGAACATTTAAGTTTCAGCCAAACGGCATTCTGGTTCTCAGATCCGAGCCTGACGGAGCCTCGGTTTATATCAACGGGCACCTTAAAACCGCTACCAACGCAAGTATATCCATTCCCCCGGGAACCTATGACGTAGAAGTACGCAAGGACGGCTATTTCAGCTGGTACAAGAGGTTGGTTATCGAAAAGGAAATAGTTACTCAGGCTTCAGCATCGCTGTTCAAAAATGTGCCGTCTCTTTCCCCTACTACTTCTGCGGGAGCGGTAAATCCGGTGATGGCTGAGGACGGAGGTAAAATTGCCTATAGCGTACTTCCCGGTAAGGATGTGGGGACTGATAAATCCGGGCTTTGGGTTCTTGACACCTTTAGCCTTCCCCTGGGATTCGGAGCCGGACCAAAAAGAATCACCGATGGGGATATGACGGGGGCCACCTACGTCTTTTCACCGGACGGACGTGAGATACTTTTAACCATAACAAATAGTAGCTTTCTACTGGATACAGGATCATTCACCGCGCAAAATCAGCGCATAAATATTGCTTCAAGGATGGATACAACCCTTACTGAATGGGCAGCCGAAAAGGAATTGAAGGATCAGAGTCTTATCAGAAATTTGCCCCCCGAGCTAAGCGATATTTTATCAAGAAAATCCTTAAGTTTTGTATTCTCCCCCGACGGCACGATGATCCTTTACGCCGCCAGCTCTTCGGGAACCTTGCCGGAAGGTTTAGTAAGGCCTCTCCCGGGAGCATCAACCCAAAGACAGGAGAGAAGTGTACAAACGGGTCACACATATGTCTACGATATCAAAGAGGATCGGAATTTTCTGATTACAGACCAACCTGCCACTATTGACAATACTGATAACCCGGAGCAAGGAGCTTTGAGATGGATGTCAACCAGCAGGCATCTGCTTTTCGCCCTAAACGGGCAGGTTGTGATCATGGACTACGATGGAACAAACCGCCAAACGGTATATTCAGGTTCATATTTTGCCCCCTCCGCTTTTCCCTTTTCAAATACCACAAAACTTCTGATACTTACAAATCTTGGAGCTCCGGCTGCCACGGCCAACCTCTACACACTGACGGTTAAATAATCCTTTGTGCCCCCAGCAGGAATTGAACCTACATCATACCCTTAGGACGGGTCTACTCTATCCGTTGAGCTATGGGGGCTTGGTCGGGGTGCTGGGAATTGAACCCAGTGTCTTTACGTCCCGAACGTAACGTGATACCGATTCACTACACCCCGTGACACTACATCACGGCTAATTATATCAGGAAAACGTTAAGATCCTATTATTAGGCCTCCCCTTTGGAGTAAATGAGGCTGTCCATGCCGCTTTCGTAGTCGAAAATTTCATCGGCATTAAAGATTAATCCCAGTTCCTTTTCCGCAGATTCCAGCGAATCTGATGCGTGTATTATATTTTGAGAACCGCTCATACCAAAATCCCCCCTGATCGATCCGGCTTCCGCCTCACGGGCTTTTGTAATACCCACTATTTTTCTTACGGCCGCGACAGCCTCCAGGCCTTCCCAAACCATGGCAACTACGGGAGTCCACTCCATGAATGTTTTCAGAGTCTCAAAAAAAGGTTTGTCTTTGTGGTGCACATACCAGCTGTCAAGCATGGCATCGGTCATAGTGACCATCTTAAGTCCCACCAGTTTAAGCCCTTTTCGTTCAAATCTGTGCATAATCTCGCCAACCAGACCCCGTTGAATCCCGTCGGGCTTGATGAGTACCACCGTTCTTTCCATATTATTACGCATGATCTATGATCTCAATAATTGTACAAATTTCTTTTCGTCTTTGAAAGGACCGATTACGGCAAGATTCAACCGGGAGGGCGTAAAAAGCTTCTTGGCTTCCAGATTAATGTCTTCAAGTGTGACATCGTTGATTTTTTTGTAAATTTCTTCAGGGGTTAGAACTTTTTTGAGGAAAAGGTGCTGTTCGCCAAAAAAACCGCTGACGTCACGGGTATCTTCCAGAGCCAATGCCAGGTTTCCTCTAAGATATCCCTTCGCCTTTGAAAGTTCCTTAGGTGTAACGGGATACTTTCCGGATGCCAAACCGTAGCACTGATCCAATATTACTTTAACGGCTTCGTCGGCTTTGGCCACATTAACCCCGGCATATGTTCCCATATAACCCACCTCCTGATACTTGTCGGTGCTGGTCCTGACGGAATAAGCAAGACCCCTTCTTTCCCTTACTTCGATAAAAAGCCTGGAACTCATTCCGGCCCCCAGTATCACTGAAAGAACGCTTTGGGCAAATCTTTTGGGGTACCCTCTGCCCTCTCCCATAAATCCTAAGATAAGGTGGGCTTGTTCGCTTTTTTTAGTCTGAAGTTTGAATCCCGGCGCCTTTTGTTTACTCGTAAATTCTTGACCTTTGAAGGACTCTTCTTTGAAGGAGACACCTTTAAAGGGTTTTATCGGGTCGAAATACTTTTGAACCAACTTTAGAACTCCAGCCTCGTTTACCCCGCCGGCTACGGTTACGAGCATGTTTTTAGGATAATAATGCATCTTTCTATATCTTATAAAATCATCTTTTTTAATCGACCTGACGGAAGTCTCGGTTCCTGCCGTATCTCTACCCAAAGGGTCTTTGCCAAAAGCCAGGCTCTCAAAAACTTCTCCTATCCTCATCATGGGTGTATCCTCATACATCCTGATTTCCTGAATGATGGTCCCCTTTTCCCTTTCTATCTCATCGGGTTTCAAAAGAGGGTTTAGAACCATGTCGCTTAGAACGTCGAAGGCGGTTTCCAAATTTTCTTTCCCCGCTTTTATATAAAAATTGGTCCAGTCTTTACTCGTTGCCGCGTTAAACTCCCCGCCTATTGCGTCCACCGCTTGGGAAATGTCTTTTGCGGTCGGACGTTTGGGGCTGCCCTTAAAAACCATGTGTTCCAGGAAATGGCTGATTCCGCCCACTTTCTTCTCTTCATTGCGGCTTCCGGTTTTAACCCAAATTGTCAAAGTCGCGGATTCCAGGCCCGACATGGGAACCGTGACCACTTTAAGTCCTGAGGGTGTTGTGCGGAGTTTGTAATCCATGTTTTGTATTATATACTTAATAGATGTCCGAAATACAACACCGGCTGGAAAATATCAGAACTGTAGCTGATCTTAAGCGTGAGTTTGCTCCAATCGTCAATACTAACGAGATACACAGAAACCGCCTGAGTAAAACCGATAAAGTTGCTCTTTCTATCACAAGGAGGGTCGGGACAATGGGGTTTTTCTATTTCTGCCTCATCTTTGTCACGATACCGCTCATATTTAGCGCCGTCATGCCGACTTTTCAGTATCTTTCCTCGGGATTTTTACAACTCATACTCCTCCCCCTGATTTTGATCCAGCAAAATCTTCAAAGCAGGCATGATGAGCTTAGGGCCCAGCATGATTACGAAACAAATATCAAGGCCGAAAAAGAAATTGAGGCTATCCTGCTTCACCTGGAAAAACAGGATGAAGTTATGCGTAAAATTTTGCAGAAGATCGAAACTTTGGAGAAAGCCGGAAAATAGTTTCCGTCACATCCTCTCCGGAGTCTGTATACCCAGAAGCTTCAAGCCATTTTTGAGTACTTGCCCCACTCCAAATGTCAGGGCAAGCCTAAGCTCTTCATTATCAGAGTCTATTATTCTATTAGTATTGTAGAAACTGTTGTACTTTTGCGCCAAATCATGTAAGAAGTTGCAGAGAAGGTTCGGTGAATATAATAGTGCAGCCGATTCAATGGCTTCGGGGTATCTAACTAGACTCCGGAGAACTGATGCTTCTTCGGCATTTAAGCTTCCTTCCTTTTTTTTGCTTTCCGGCTTTGCTTTTGCAAGCACGGAGTTCGTTCGGGCGACGGTATACTGAAGATAGGGCCCCGAATTGCCCTCCATGTTCATTATTTTGTCCCATTCAAAAATTACGTTGCTGGCAACCGAATGCATCAGATCAAAATACTTTATTGCCCCAATTCCCACCTCTTTTGCAACATTTTCTTGGCTATTACCCAATTTTTTAGCCCTTTTAACCGCCTCATCTAATACCTCCTCCAATTTTATGGTTTTACCTTTTCTGGTACTGAATTTTTTGCCGTCGGGCGCCAGGTAAAGCCCGTGGGCGGTATGAATAAGCTTAACCCGCTCTTTCACAAGACCCAAAAGCCTGGCTGCGGCAAAAAGTTGCTTGAAATGAAGGGATTGTTCGGCTCCGACTTCATAGATAATAGTGTCCGGATCCCATTTTCGCTCCCTGAACTTAATTGTCGCCAGATCGCGTGTTGCGTAGGTTGTGGCCCCGTCGCTTTTAAGAAACATCAGGGGTGTTCCTATCCCCTCTTTGGCCAGATCGATAATCAGTGCCCCGTCTTCGCCTTTGACAAGATGTTTTTTAAAACCGGGGTCCTGCATCATTTGCTTCATTTCACTCTCGTAATAGCTTTCACCGAAGGCAAAATCTATTTTTACCCCCAAGAGCTTGTAAATCCTGTCAAACTCTTCCATTGAGGCGTCAACACACTTCTGCCAGATATCTTTAGCCTCGCTGTCCCCCTCTTCAAGCTTTTTGAACCACTCCCGGGCGCTTTCTTCAAGACTTGAATCTGTCTCGGCAAGTTTGTGAAACTCAACGTAAAGATCCTCAAGCTTGGCAATGTCAAAATCGGCCACATTTTTCAGTTTAATCATGTAAAGAAGCTTCCCGAATTGGGTTCCCCAATCCCCCAAATGGTTATCCCCCACGACGGTGTAGCCGAGTGCCCCGTAAAGATTGTATAAAGCGGCCCCAATTATTGTTGAGCGCAGATGCCCGATCCCAAAAGGTTTGGCAATATTGGGCGAGGAATAATCAATTATCACTGTTTTGCCTTTGCCTGCGTCTGAAGTCCCGTATTTCTCTTTTCGCTCTTCAATTTGGCTTAAATTATCAAGAAGGGCTTCTTTTTTCAGCCAGAAGTTAATAAATCCAGGCCCTGCAACCTCTATCCGGTCCACTAAATTGGTTAAATCTTTGTTTACTTTTAACTTTTCTGCAATTTCCTCTGCTATTTTCTTCGGCGAGCCATGCTGCAGGGCAATGTTGGCGGAGTAGTCCCCGAAAGCGGGATTATCCGTTGCCTCCAGTCCGAATCCCAGGATTTTTTCTAGTACTGTTTTCATCACGGCAATGTCAAGATCATGATAATATCTTGCTTGTTGATTTATTCTACAACATTTTACTCTATCCAGTACTTTGTTCCGTCGGTCGTTACCCGGATATCCCCCGCTTGATCGGTTCTTAAAACCTTGACGTTATATCTCGCCAACATGTCGATTATTTCCGGGCGGGGAAAATTCCACATGTTTTTGCCAACGCTGATTACCGCAACTTTAGGCACAAGGGACTTGAGGAGATTCTCGGTTAATCCGTTGACACTTCCATGATGAGGTATTTTGATATAGTTGACGCCCCCTTCCGTCACAACTTTTGATAGTTCGTCGGATAGCTCCTTGGGTATATCTCCCGGGAAAAACCCCGAGAAGTTTTTGAAGCTAAGTATGTAGACTATTGAATACAGATTGGTGTCCCTCGAAATCAGGTATTTTGCCATGTTGTCGTTGAGGTCATTGATGATTAGCTTAGCATAGAGCTCTTTGGAAGGGTTAAGTATATCTAAATATATCAGACCTACCCCAAGTCTCATGCCTGCAACCGGACTGATGACGGGTATACCCCGACCCCCCACCTCTTTTTTTAGCACTTCATAAACGGAAGTGCCAGGATCTATCGGGTTAATCAGAATTCCGCCCACTCTATAATTTTTGACCACTTCTATTAAACCGCTTGAATGGTCCTTGTCCGGATGAGTGGAAATAATTAGTTCAACGTCACGGTCCCAAAAAGGCATGTACTTCCCCAGACAACTCAAGACGCTTTTATCAGGTCCCCCGTCCGTCAGTATTTGGGTTTTTCCGTAAGTAATTAATATCGCATCCCCCAGTCCGACGTCACAGGCGATAACATGTAAATTTCCGTCCGGCAACTGAGTAAGAGCAACAACTGCCGTTGCCAGCATAAGCAGTAGTATTCCAAAAATATATTTCCAAAATTTCATGCGAATAAATAAACCATTTTTACAAACCACCAGTTTAAGGGGTAGGAAAGCCAAAGTATCATTTTACCCAAAAACGGGAATGCCAGACCTATTACTCCCCCTATGCTTCCCAGAATCATAATATAAGGGATTGTCCAAAGAACAAGTGCGTTGATAAGCGGAGACCATATATTAAACTGTCCAAATGTGACAAACAATATCGGAGCTACTCCGATTTGGGCGGCAAATGAGGTGGTCAAGCCCTCTTTCAAAATCTGCGGGACAAATTTTAGCCGCTTTGCAATCTTTTTTTCAAAAAGCATTATGGAGGCAGTGGAAACAAAGGAAAGGGCAAAACCGATATCGGTTATCCAATCCGGCTCAATTACAAGCATGAGTGCTGCCGTGAGAAACAAAATCCGCCACGCCGTAACCAGCCTTCCCGTTTCCGCCGCCCAAAAGGCCAGCAGCGCCATGACCGCTGCCCTGACAAGCGGAGCCTCAAATCCCGACAAGAACAGATATAAAATAATACCTAATATAACAAACAGTATCGCCTTTTTCCGCGGTAGCAAGAGGGTTGTTATACCCATTAAAAAGGAGACAACAAAAGTTACGTTAGTGCCCGAGGCAACTACGACATGGGCAACTCCGGTAAGTTTCACCTTGTCCCAAAAGTCGGCGGTTAATGTTCCTTTACTTCCCAAGATTATTCCGGCAGTTAGACCCGACATCGGCTGGGGTAAAACTTCCTGGTAAAAAGCGATTATTCTTTTTCGGGCTAGGGAGCCAAAACTTATATTTCCGCTTACGGAAATTAGTTTTGGATCTTTTAATTTTCCATTACTTACCACTCCTTCAACCACCACCCTATCCCCGTAAGACACTTCCGGGTAGGCCGGAAGGTAAGCGGTTAATCCCGCGATTTTAATTCCCTGAAAACCCGGATAACTAATCGGGTCGGTAAAGACGGTTGCGGTTATCCGTACCGCGTCCCCGTTTTTATAAACCGGACGGGATGAGTAAAAACGGAAAGCAATTAATGAAATTATGAAGACTATTAACATCAAATTTCTAAAAATTGGAGGGTTTTTAGTCATTAAAAATCGATAACCGGAAATTAATATACGCTAACCAAATCTTTGACCTTTTGATAGACGGAGGACTTGAGAACCCCCTTCGACAAGAGTTCTGAGGTATCTGAGTATGGTCTGTATTCAATGATTCTTTGGCCGTAAACAGGGCCAATACCCGGTAAGGAGTCCAATTCTCCCAGGCTGGCTGTATTAATGTTAATTAGCGTGTTACTATCGGATGAAAAAGTCGATGATACAGTTTGATCCCCCCCACTATTTTTAGCACTCAGGACATTTGAGTGCTCATTTATGTTTGGTATATAAACCTTCTGCCCATCCGTCAACTTTGACGCCCGATTAAGGTATTTATCGGTCCAATTTCTGTCGGCATTTATACTAAATCCTCCGGAAACGATCAATAAATCCTCTACCCTGCCTCCCGCCGGCAGTCTATAAACACCGGGGGTCAAAACTTCCCCGGCAATTTCCACTGCAATTTCTCCGTTAACTGCGGCCGATGTAGTCGCCGTCAAAACCTCCACTTTAGTTGAAGGAGACACCAGTCCGCTTTTAACAATGAAAAGACCTGTGGCGATTAATATCAGACCCAGTAAAAGAAAAAGGAGAGGATAGCGGAATTTAATAATCAGTTCGTCAACATTGAAACCATTCATCTAATTAGTTATACCCTATTTAGATGACAAAGTTAACTAACTTGCCGGGGACAAACACTACCTTCTTGATGTCTTTTCCCTCCAACCATTTTGATATTTTCCCGTCATTTTTCGCCATCTCGGTAACTTCCGGTTCCCGGGCCGACATTTCCGATTCGATGTCGACAAAACCCCTCGTTTTTCCGTTCACCTGGATAATCATCGTAACTGTATCACTCCTTATAAAACCATCATCATATTTGGGCCATGCGGCTTTATGAATGCTGAACGGCTTACCCAGGATCTCCACCCAAGCCTCTTCACTCAGGTGAGGCGCGAAAGGAGCCAGAAGAAGCGCCAGAGCCTCCAGGTATTCGGTACTATATGTTTTGTACTCGTTTATCATATTTACCAATTCCATTAGGGACGATATCGCAGTGTTATATTTATACTCTCCGATGTCACTCCCTACCTTTTTAATGGTTTGGTGAAGTTTTGAGGTAACTTCGGGAATTACTTTTTCGTTTGGCTTTTCGTTAAAAAGCTTCCACACACGCTTTATAAACCTGTTTGCGCCTTCCATGCCGGAATCCCTAAAGTCGGGGGAAGCATCCATCGGTCCCATAAAAGCTAAATACAGGCGGAGGGTGTCTGCACCGAACTTATCAATATAATCGTCGGGGTTTACCACATTTCCCCTACTTTTGCTCATTTTGGATCCGTCTTTTATCATGAGCCCGTGCGCGAAAAATTTGGGGAAAGGTTCGTCGAAATCTATATGTTTCAAATCATTTAGGACCATTGTTACAAAACGGGAATACATCAGGTGCAGTACCGAATGCTCCGCTCCGCCAAAGTAAAGGTCAACGGGCAACCACTTCTTCGAAATAACCGGATCAAACGGTAACTTTGAGGATGTTCCGGCCTTGACTGACGGATAACGCAAGAAGTACCAGGATGAATCAACAAAGGTATCCATAACGTCAGTTTCGCGTTTAGCCTGCCCCCCGCAGCTAGGACACGCCACTTGATAAAATTCCTTGTGGTTTGCCAAAGGTCCCCGTCCGGAGCCTTCGGGTTTATAGTCCGATATCGGTGGAAGTAAAAGCGGCAGATCCTCCTCCGGAACCGTAACCCAACCGCATTTTGGGCAGTCGATCATGGGGATGGGTGCCCCCCAATATCTCTGCCTGCTGACCAACCAATCCCTAAGGTGGTAATTGATGTGTTTTTTACCCCAACCCTCCTTTTCAATTCTTTCCCAGAGAGAATCATCGGGATCCTTCTCTACTATATCCAAATGATATTTTTTAGCAAACTCCATATCACGCTCGTCATGTGCCGGAACTCCCATCACCGATCCAGTTCCGTAGCCGGCAGCTATGTAGTTAGTTTTCCAGATCGGAAGTTTTTTCCCGGTCAGAGGATCAATCGCACATTCACCGTTGGGCTCGCCGATCTTTTCGGTATTCCCCTCGTTGTACATTTTCTCATCCGCAACGGCTATAAAAGTAACCGCATTTAATGTATCCGGGCGTGTGGTAAATACAGGCAGATTCCCCCCGTTCTCTTTTTTAAAATTGATAATCATCCCCTCCGACTTCCCTATCCAGTTTTTCTGGGCGCTTACAACCCTCCGACTCCAGTCTATTTTATTTAAACCGCCCAAAAGCCTGTCGGCATAGTCCGTTATTTTGAAAAACCACTGATCAAGGTCTTTCTTTTCCACAATCGTCCCGCAGCGCTCGCATACCTTAAGTTCTTCCGAGTACGAGACAGTTTCACCCTCTGCATTTTTAGGGTCTTTACCAGCGGTTTTCGGGCTTACTACCTGCTCGTCCGCCAGAACGGTCTTACAGGAAGGGCAAAAATTAACCGTAGCCTTTTTCTTGTAAGCAAGGCCGGCCTCAAACATCTTAATAAATAACCACTGTGTCCATCTGTAGTAATCCGGATCCGATGTTGTTACCGTTCTGGTCCAATCATATCCGTGACCGAGGCAGCGCAATTGATTCTCGTAATGCTTCGTTGTTCTTTTAACAACATCTTGGGGGTTTTCATTTATCTTAATTGCATAATTTTCGGAGTGAATTCCAAAAGAATCATAGCCGATGGGCTGAAAGACGTCTTTCCCGTTCATTCTCATGAAACGTCCGACAATGTCACTGCCCGTTGAGGCGAAAGCATGTCCCGCATGAAGTCCTTCCGCGGAGGGGTACGGAAACATCCAAAGGTTATAGAAATGATTCTTTCCGTTTTCTATATCCGCAACGTAAAGCCCGGTCCTGTCCCATTTTTCCTGCCATTTTTTCTCAATGGCCGCGTGGTCATACTTTTTTTGCATCTAAATCCTTTGCAAATTATATCGTATGAACTATACTTTTAGAAGATATGCAATTTGTATCCCCAATCCTTGGCGTCATAACTGTTGTTGCTGCTTTTCTTATAGCGGTCAGTCCCCTGGCAGACTACGGCTTACAAATCGCGGCTTTTACGATGGTGGTTTACGTGGGGGTTTCTTTTTTAATCCGAAAGCGCATTCTTTCGGCAGACATCAAAGTTACTCTTGATATTTTGGTTTTTTCCCTGACGATTTCCCTTTTGATATTTACCACCGGCGGTTTTGCCTCCCCCGTATTCTTTTTAAGCTACTTTTTGCTTTTTGGAGTAACTCTTTTTTCTTCCCCCATCACGGCAACCGCAATTACCGTTACCTTCGCACTCCTTTTTATAGTTGCGCCAAAGGCCGATTTTTGGATGGATTTACTGCAGATGGGTTCCCTTCTGGCTATCGCTCCCCTTTCCGTCCTTTTCGGGAGACAATATATAAAGGTTATTGCGGACAAAAAAATGATTACCGGGCTTAATCAGAAAGTCCAAAAAGACAAAATTGATGTAACAACCTGGACCGAGGGGGATTTCCGGAGGCGCCTTCTCAGGATCCAGGAATACCTGCAAAAGCTTGGGCAGGACCCCTCCATCGAACTTGACAAAAAAGAAAGGATTAACTCACTCTACCGGCAGATTTATGATTTGTTTTTAAGCGGCAGAAGTCTGGAGAAAAAAATTTAAATGCAATGCTTAAGCTTACCCTCGGCCTGATTGCATCCCTAATCGGAACAGCCAACGCGCAGGGCGTAATCCAATCCCCGAATTATATAATCCAGATGCCGAATTTGAATTCGGGCGCCGGGATCCCCTCGTCCAGCAATTATAATGTCGGAACAACAATCGGCCAAACCGGACCCGGGCTTTATTCGTCAAGCGGCTACCGCGTTAAATCCGGTTTTCAATATATTTATTCAATAATTCCGTTCTCCTTTACCATTTCATCGGTTTCCATTAATTTCGGGAGCCTTATACCCCAAACTCCGGCAACTTCGACCAACACCCTGACCGTCGCAAGCGGAGGCGCGGGGGGGTATCAGGTCAAAGCTTCCGAAAATACTCCCTTGAAACTTTCAAGTTCGGCCTCAACTATTCCCAATACGAATTGTGACTCTTCCTGTACGAATACCACCGCAGGGGTGTGGAGTTCAACCTCAAGATATGGTTTTGGGTTTAACATGTCGGGGGATGACATACCCGCTGATTTTGTCGATTTGACATATTTCCGCCCGTTTGCCGATAGGGCCAATAGTGAAAGTCCCCAAATCGTGATGTCTTCAATTTATGTCGGGCGCGGCAGACAATCAACCGTCACCTACAAAGTCAATATTTCAGGGGTTCAACCGGCGGGAACTTACAACAATATAATTACTTTTACGGCAATCCCAAGCTACTAAAAAATGACAAGGCACAAACTACAAACTTCAATTATCGGCATATTTCTATTTTTACTTGGTTACTTGCTTGCCGTGTCCGGTCCGGTAAGAGCCCAGGAGGTATCCCTTTCCATCTCTCCCCCCATTACCGAACTTGCCATCCAACCGGGCAGAAGTTTCAGCCAGGTTTTTACCGTCAAAAATAACGGGGTTCCCGTCACCGTCGTTGCAAAGATTTTCCCATTTGTGCCTTTTGACAAAGAAGGGCATGCGGAGCTTATCGAGGACCAAAATTCCATTAATGCCTTTACCGGCTGGTTCTTTTTTGATACGAACCCAACGTCTCTCGGAACAACCGCCAGTCATGACTTTTATGTAAAAATTACCCCTCCCGCAGGAGCCGAGGAAAAAGATTATTATTTTACGTTCATTGCCGAGGTCCAAAGCGACAACGGCCTGGGAATCAATAATTCAAAGGCGCAATCAAGAATCGGGGCAAATCTCCTGGTAAGCGTATCCAAAGGCGGGACACCGGGAAAAAAGGCTTCGATAATTACATTTGCTGCACCCAAAATAATAGACTCATTTTCCGGACTGACTTATGAAGTTTTAATAGGAAATTTGGGATCAAGCTTTTTTAAACCGGTTGGCAAAATTACGGTTGATCAAATTTTAGGTTCAACCACTACACTCAACCTGGCACCTCTTAATGTACTTGTGGGCGGATCCAGGGAAATCTCATGTATTCAGGAAGAAGAGCTAACCCCCTGCAAAATGCCCGGGAAGTTTTTGATCGGGATTTATAGAGCCAACCTGAGTTTTACGGTTGACGGATCCGGCGAAAGTATCGAAAAACAAATTTATACTATAGCTTTTCCGTTTTCCATTGTCCTGGGACTTATTACTATATTTATAATCTATCGGTTAATCAGGAGATTGGCCTCCACGTAGTCTCAGTTTCCAAGTTTGGTAATTGTCACTTGACAGGATTTATAGCATGTATAACAATCTATCTGTATGCGTATAAGTAGAAGAGTTTTGTTTGTACTTCTTGTGGCAGTTTTTCTCGCCGCATTTGTATTTCTCTCCGACAGCCTCACCAGAAAAGCAGATGCCGCTTCCCTATCAGGCGCCAAGGTGACTTTGGCCAATTCAAGACTATCCTATAAGGCGGGTGTGGCGACCGGATCCTCAGGTTCGTCAGTTGTAACAATCGACAATTCTTCCCAGCCTGATATCAACACCGGCCATCTTTTCCCGGGTGATGTTCTTTGCTTTACCGATGCGGGGCAAAACGGATGCATCGGAAGCAAATCTTATACAGTAGCCAGTGTTATTGATGGAACAACTTTTAACTTGACTTCCACACTCACAAATAACCTGGATACTTCGGGGTACGCGGTTGCAACGCAGTCGGGGCAATGGACGGTGTCGTTTACCACCGTAGCTGCGGTCCCGGTCGGGGGAAGTATTTTGATTACTATTCCTGAGGCAGACGGGGTTAGCGCCGTTCAAAGCAACAACGGAATTCCGGACTCAGGTTCAAGTGTCGCGCTAAGCGGTTTTGACTTAAACAGTCTTGCTGCCGGTGGTATTTCAATCACGGGCTGCACCCCGGCAAACTGGTCAACCCCGGTTGTAACGGTTGGAGACGGAACCACCAACCATACAATTTCGATTCCCAGAGTTACCGCCGATTGTACGGGAGGAACGGCAATAGTAGTGACTCTCGGCACCGGTACTCCTTATATAGTCAATCCCGCCCCCTACATAGGCCACACCCAGGGGATTTCGGACGTTTATGGAGTAACCGTTCAGACGAAAGATGCCGGCGATAACGTTGTGGATTCAGCCATCCCCAGGGCCGCCGCCGTTGAAGCTGTTCTTATTTCGGCAAGTGTAGACGAAAGTCTGTCTCTGACCGTTGATTTCGTTACGGCAGCAACTCTTTATAATGGGGGCGTGGAAGGCGTTTGCGGCACAGTTCCGGCATTATCAGATGCCAGAACTACAACCGTCACATCAGTCCCCTGGGGAACGATAACTCAACCGAATCACTTTCTTTACGCTGCCCAAAAACTGACAGTAAGCACCAACGCGGCAACCGGCTATGTCGTAACATTTGAGGAAAATGACCAAATGGGAAGAAACGGAAATACCTGTACCGGAACTTCACCTTCCGCCGGAGACTACACCTTCGGAGCGGGAACTTGCATAAGAGATACCACCTGTAACGGCTCTTGTTCGGAATCTGTCATGGGTGATTGGCAAAATGCGACAAGCTACCCCGGACTGGGTTATTCTCTTGCCAGCGCAAGCGGAACCGACGCTCCGTTCTTTTACAATCAGGGAGGAGGCTCAACTTGGTATGCCAAACAGCTAGCCGATAAAACCCAAGGTGGAGAGACGGCACAGACCATTATGTCAAATGGTGCTCCGGTAAGCGGCAGCGCAGTTTATGTTTGTTACAAATTCACCATTCCCGGAACCCAGCCCGCAGGTTATTATTACAATATAGGCAAGTATACAACCACGTCGACCTTTTAATATGAAAAAAACTGCCCTGATCATTGCTTCTTTCCTGCTCCTCCTGGGAGGAGTTTTTGTAGCCTCCCGTATTCATGCTCAAGAAAGTCTGCAGGTTTTGCCTCTGACCGTCGTTCCTCCCAAACAGGAGGTTTTGATTAACCCCGGAGAGAAGTTTTCCACCTCCGTCAAGTTTTTAAATCAGGCCGACTCCCCCGTTACAGGCTCCCTGTATGTTCTTGATTTTGTGGTTGAGGATAATGTAGGCACGCCGATGTTTCTGGATAATCCCCAGGTTGTGGGTACGACTCAAATCCCGGCCAAGTATTCCGCTGCCAAATGGATATCGATTCCGGATGACACCGTCACCATAGCTTCAAAGGGAAATATTTCAGTCCCGATTACGATTAACGTTCCCAAGACTGCCGTTCCCGGAGGAAGATACGCGGCGGTTCTTTTCCAGCCTGCAACAAACCTGACCATGGAGGATTTCTCTTATTTATATAAGGGTGGCCGGTCCTATTTCCGAAAGCGCAACCGTTACCAAGTTTGAGGGTCCCAAATTCCTTGAATACGGGCCCGCATCAATCACCACGCAAATTTTAAACCAGGGTAATTACCATATTTCCCCCCAGGGAGATGTCACTTTGAAAGACATATTCGGCCGTGTGGTTGCCAAGAGCAAACTTGATGCCAGAAATATCTTCCCGGGTACTTCTAGGGTTTATACAAACGAACTGGGGCAAAAGTTGATGATCGGTAAGTTCACCACTACCCTCAATGCCACATACGGAGATACGGGAAAACTTCTCACCGCAAGTTTTGTTATGTGGGTCCTGCCCTGGAGAATAATGCTGGCGATCCTCCTGGCGCTTATAATAATTGCCCTGACAGGAACCATGTGGTACAAGAGAATCAAAAAGAAGGAAGAAAAATTGGTTGAGGAACTTAAAGAAGAAAAGACCGAACTCGAAGAATTAAAAGAAGAGCTTAAAGATAAAGTTGCCGGCGAGCCTACTCCAAAAGAAGAGACTAAATAGTCCAAACCTGCTGTGGTTAAAAACCCAAAGGACTAGTAAAATAATTAAAGATGAAACGTCTCGCCGAGATAGCCTTCGTGTACCTCATTTTGGGGTGCCTATTTTTGTCCGCTGGTGGTTTACCCGCCTCGGCCCAAATACTGCCGAATCTGGGGACCAGGAGGGCCCAAGTGACGATTTCCGCAAGCCTCGGGGAACCGGTTTTGCGGCTTTGGGGCTACGGCTCTGCAAACTCAAGGGTTGAGTTGAGCGGACGGGGTGTTGCCGATTTTGCATATTCAAGGAGTGACGGCTATTATGAGTTTTCAAAAGCTTTTCTGCCGGCACCAACGGATTTTCTTTACCCCGAGCTTTGTCTGACCGCAATTGACCAGACCGGCCGGGCTACTCCCCCCACCTGCATCCCGGCTCTTCCCGCAAATGAATTCAGCTACGATATAGGGCCGATAATTTTACCCCCCACACTAAGTCTGGAGGCAGGAAGTACCACTCCGGACACTCAAGTGGCGGCAAGCGGCATGACAATTCCTAATTCCGAAGTCAAAATTGTTTTGGCGGAAGGCGGTACCGGCAACCCCCTTACTAAACTCAGCATCGTTACCGAAGTTTTGGCGTATTACATTCCGAATTATACCGTGAAATCCGATTCTCAAGGCTACTTCAACTTCAACATGCCCGCGACAACTTCGGATAAATGGCGTATGTTTGCAATCACAAACTATTCACAGGTAGCCACATCCCCCAAAAGCAACACCCTCACCTTTGAAGTAATTTCCCCGGCCCTTGCCGCTGCCCAAAAATTTTGGAAACTGATTCTTTCACTTTTAACGCTACCTGTATTTATATCTTTCGAAATATTAATCATTCTCGTCCTTATCGCTTTATTGCTGGTGAAAAGGGGTAAAAAGAAAGTATCTCCAACTATTTCAAACAAGATCGATGAATATCAAGCTTACCTGATTTCGAAGCGCTTACCCAAAATCTAATCAAAAGTGACAGTTGCTTTTTGGATCAAGGTTGCACCGTCGACTGCAGCCTCTATAATGTAAACCCCGGGGGCACTCTCCGAGGCTATATCAAAAGTCGCCCTTCCCTGATTGTCCGTAACCGGCTGGATGGGAGAAACCTGGAGTGGGCCTCCTCCCAATGAAACGGTTTTGCCGGATATCCCAAGCCCCCTGTCGTTAAGAATGTAAACGGTTATTCTTATCTGTTCCCCTCCCACTTTAGCTCTTAAGGGGGACGCAAAAACGTATGAGTTCTCCAAAGACAAACCCGAGCTGCCCGCCGGCCGCGTTTTTTCGGTACTGGTTGTAACGGAAGAATAAGCACCGCTTCGAAAAATAAGGGGGCTACGTATCAGATACAGAAAAAGGATGAGTATAAGAATAAGGATAATAAAAACAATAAAAACTAAAATTATGTACCTCGTCCTCCTGGAGTCCCTTTCATTTTTTGTATTTTCGCTCTCTATTTTTTCGTCCTCTATACTTTTATCCTCGATACTCCTGCCAACAATACTTTCATTATCCGCATCCATGATATTATAATGAGGTACATCGTAATAAAAATCAAGTTTCTATGTATCTTCACAACTTTTGCGTGAAAATGTAACTCTCAGCTCACGTAAATTATAATTGCCATAAATTCGGGGTAAAAGTAGGGTAAATATTCCTGGCACTCAAGATATGGGTTTGCCAATTATATGCGTAATTTTTCTATATTGAGCATACCAAGCTGCTGACAGTGTTTGATATACATATATACCGACAAATTGGAAAGTTAACCGCAAAATTATAGGACTTCATATAATAAACGCATATCTCCGCATAAGAATTTTAGGCACGATATTTGTGTGTAAAACAGCGTTATTTTACAGTTATAGCCCCTGCCTTTTATTAATATATAGTATTTTTGATGCGTGAAATTACTGCGGTAAATATACTATATACTGCATGAAATATATTTTACCATTCACCCGTTTTATTGCTAATATATTGCAACAATTAGGCTCTTGACAGCCTTGGTAAATACTTTAATAATAGTCTAATTAGTATAATTCAGTATAATCTAGCCTTAAATGCCCGATACACAATCCGACTCAGTCAAAAAAGATTTTATTAAATATCTCGATTCTCTTGGCCTTTCTCCCAGATCTCATAAAAATTATAGGAGCGATTTGGGCTACTTCCTTTCCTGGACAATATTAAGAATCAGGTCTTTCGGAGCGTACGTCGAGTCGTTAACTGAAGTTGTCCCCTTTTTGAACAAAGATCTTGGCCGTGAATTTAAGAACTACATGACCGAGAATTCTGTTCCGTCAAAGACCATAAACCGGAGGCTATCCACTCTCAGGCACCTATCCAAATTTTTGACGCAAAGCCATGTTGTCGACAAGGATTTTGCCGGAGGAATTGAAAATATCAGTTCAAATTACAACAAGAGGCCCGGTATTAATCCTGTTTTCAATGATTTTAGATCGTTTCTCGAAAGTGAGAAGGTTTCCCCTAACACTATCAAAAACTATCTTTCTGATATAAGACATTTTCTGGCGTGGCTGGAGAATGACAACAAACAAACAGGTAACTTAACAAATTAACTAAATATATGTCCAACCTGCCTGATATCACTCCTGATTTAATAAAAAGATACCAAGAAGATTTGGTTGCACGCTTCTCCCCGGCCACGGTTAAGAGAAAGTCGATTTCGGTCGGTAAGTTTCTTGACTGGGCTCAAAAGGAAGGATTCCTGGATACGAATCCCGGAGGTGTTCTTTCGGCTCAGCGTTCAAAGGAGACACTAATCCCCGCAAAAGCTGCGGGAAAAACTGGTCTCCGCAAATGGTACCATAGGTATCAAAGTATTCCGGGAGCTTCGTATCTCGGGGTTGCGGTTGCCTTAATCCTTGCTTCAACTATTGGTCTTGGAGTATATAATCAATTCTTTAAAAATGCGCAAAACCCCCTGGCCTACCCCACTTCTCTAACGCCTCCAAGCCGTTATTTATCCTTCCAGGGCAGACTCACAAATCAATTCGGTAACCCGATAACAGCCGTAACCAGTGTTACTTTTAAGCTTTATGACGATCCTAGTGCGGGTACAACTCTTTGGACGGGTACATGTAATGTTTCACCGGATACTGACGGGGTTTTTTCTTCTCTCCTCGGAAGCGATTGCGGAACACAGCTAACAAGCAACGTTTTCTCCGAAAATGCCGCGGTCTGGCTGGGAGTAAAGGTTGAGTCCGATCTTGAAGCCACACCCAGGGTGCAAATCGCAACCGTCGCCTATGCTACGAATTCGGAGACCTTGCAAGGATTCCCTGCCTCCGCATCGGCAACGATCAACACGGTTCCCGTAATAGACAACTCGGGGCAATTGGTCATCGCAGCCTCCTCCCCCAAAATTCAATCCACTTCAGGCACATTTGCGATTGAGGGACAGGCTTTGACAATAAGCACACCAACTGCATCAAACGGTGATGTTACTATAGCACCAGATGGCACGGGTCAGCTCAATTTAACTTTTTCCGGAGCATCCCCGGGATCCGGAACCGGGATGGTGAATGCTACCGATGCCAATTTAACCTCAGGGTCTCTCTACTATGGTGAGGTTGCCAATGACGCCACGGGATACAATCTGCTTGAGCTTGCAAGCGGTGCCACACCGAGAACCAAATTTGCGGTTGATTCGGCAGGTAATGCAACGCTTTCGGGAACGATCAACGGCCTTGCCATTTCCGGAGGAACGATAACCTCAGGAACTTGGAATGGAACCGTAATTTCCACTACATACGGGGGTACCGGACAGGACTGGGATTCCATCGCCCAAGGTTCACTTCCCTATTTCTCGGGAACCGGGACTATGAGTACGCTGGCTCCGGGGACTTCGGGATATGTTCTAATGACTCAAGGGGCTTCAGCCAATCCGATTTGGACTCCTTCCTCAGGGGTAGGAACCAACTACTGGCAACTAACTTCAAATGCCCTCTCCCCCGTTAACTCAACTTACGCACTAAACATAGGTAACACCGCAAGTACTTCCGCCTACTTCCATGTACCGGGAACCAATAATCAAAACGCATGGTTCAACTTGGGAACCGGGTATTTAGGTGTTGGAACAACATCACCAACGGCTATATTGGATATTTCTGGAAATACAACAACATCGCTGGTTAAAATAACCCAAAATCACAGCTGGTCCGGTACAGAATATGCGCTTACCGTTTCGGGATATTCAAATTTGGGAGGTTTTCGTATTAATGCTGCAGATGGTGCCAATGCAATATATAACACTCTTAATGGAACGCTGGGTTTTACGAACAACCAAGGATATCCAATAACCTTCTCTAGTTGGAGCGGATCAACGGGTACTGAACGTATGAGGATAGACACCACTTCTGGTAACGTCGGTATAGGTACCACTTCACCATCCCAAAAGCTTGATGTTGCCGGCAATGTCAATATCTCAGGCTATGCCACAGCTTCAGCATCTCTTAATGTCGGTAGCGGAAATGCATTGGCTGGGATAGGAAATATTTCGTATTCCAATGCACTCCTTCCTGGTGGAGTTGCAGGAACTTCAGGATATGTACTCACTTCCTCAGGGGGTGGAGTAAACACTTGGACAAACCCTGCAACTGTAGGAACTAACTACTGGCAGTTGAACGGATTGGTTCTCTCCCCTGCCAATGCAGTAGCATATGATCTCACTATTGGAGGGACGGCAACAGGTTCTGCCTTCCAGGTATTTGCTGCAACAGGGAATATTACAACCTCGGGAGATTTAGCTCTCAATGGTGGGGATATCACATCGACCGGAGATCTGACTATTGATCCTGCGGGTGGAGACGTCTTCCTAAACTCAGACAATCTTAACCTTACGGCCTCCACCAACCTTATCTTTGGATCAACATCACTTGGAGAATACACATCAAACACAGATTCTGGAGCATATGTTGTTGGCGTATATGATGAGTTTACATATTCTACTGCAACCAATGTCCAGGGAGTACTAAAGAGCTTTGATACAGCTATCGCAGGAGCCTCCCTTTGGCAAAGAACAGCAGGCTCTCTTGCTCCTGCCAATATTACAGACTCACTTAATCTCGGCAATACAGCAACAGCCTCAGCTCTAGTCCACTTGGCAGGAACAACCGGAGAAAACTCATGGATCAACACAGGGAGTGTGGGAATCGGAACAACAAATCCGACTTTCAAACTTCATGTTATTGGTACAGCTGGCTTTTCAAATACGGTTACACTTACTACCAACAATGGCTTTTTCTTCGGAACTAAAACTGATGGTTCTACTACACACCGACTGATTGGACTTAATAATTCAAATCAGCTTCAAATTGGAGAAAATGCTAACGGTGTTCCTCTTATTTTTAAATCTGGAAGCAGCGGCCAAATGCTGTTTGACACATCAGGAAATCTAGGCATTGGCCTCACTAACCCTTCCTACAAACTGGATGTTACCGGCGATATTAACCTCACTGGAGCTCTGAGAGATAACGGTTCGGCAGGAACTTCCGGTCAGGTTCTTTCAACTACAGGAACAGGGGTGCAGTGGATAGATGCGGCAGGAGTAGGAACAAACTACTGGTCGGTGCTGAGTAACAACACAATATACCCCACAAACACCCTTCAGGATCTGCTTTTGGGTTCGTCTGCCACCGCATCAGCCAAATTTGCATTCAAAGGGGTTGGATCAGGAGTCCCTACAGCTTCCATCTCAGGAACAACTGCCAATGTAGCTACATTCATTGATGGTAACGGTAATATTTCCACAACAAACCGTAATAATCTGATACTTGGAAATTCCTCCACATACAATTCAACCGGGAATATTCTTCTTAACCCCAATGGGACTGGAAATGTGGGGATTGGGACAACTGCCCCAAGTGGAAAGACCCATATTTTAGGATCTACAAACTCTGGGAACCAGCTTCTTGTCCTACAGAGTTCTGATGATTCCATAAATGACAACGCCCTTGAGATTCAGACAAGCTCAGGAACTGTAGTAAGCCGATTTCGCGGTGATGGACGACTCTTTGTTTCAAATCAAATCGGAGTAACCAATGGAGCCTACTCCGGCAACTGGTATGGACATCAACTGGATTTGACTGGAAGTGGTACCGTTTCTATTACTGCCGCAGGTAATTCTTATTTTAATTCTGGCAATGTTGGTCTCGGTACTGTTTCCCCGACAGCCAAACTTGACGTAGCAGGTGACGCTTCCACCTCTGCCTCGCTTGTATTTAGAGGTGCCACCCCAACCATTGATATTCTTAACGGTTCAACTCTCACATTCCAATCCTCCCCCGGTGGGGATGCCGGTCTAACAAGCATTGCTACCCTTGCACCTGCCGGCAACTTTACCGTTAACGGAACATTAAATGGATTAACGGTATCGGGAGGAACAATAACGGGAGGGACCTGGAATGGAAGTTTAATTGGTACTCAATGGGGTGGAACGGGGGCCAATAACTCCACCGCAGCCCAATATTCAGTTCCTTACTACTCTGCAACGGGAGTATTGGGAGGAGTTCTAGCTCCGGGAACCTCAGGATATGTATTGACCACAAACAGTACCAGTGGAGCTCCTACCTGGACCAATGCAGGAAGTGTTGGAACCAACTACTGGCAACTAAATAGCCTTGTTCTCTCCCCTGCCAATGCCTCTGCGTATGACCTTGCTATAGGAGGGACAGCAACAGGTTCTGCCTTCCAGGTATTTGCTGCAACCGGAGATATTACAACCTCGGGAGATTTGGCTCTCAATGGTGGGGATCTTACAACCACAGGTGATTTGACCATTAATCCTGCGGGTGGGGATGTCTACTTGAACTCAGACAATCTTAACCTTACGGCCTCCACCAACCTTATCTTTGGATCAACATCACTTGGAGAATATACATCAAACACGGATTCGGGAGCATATGTTGTTGGTGTATATGATGAATTCACATACTCTACTGCTACCAATATACAGGGAGTGCTAAAAAGTTTTGATACGGCCATTGCAGGAGCTTCTCTTTGGCAAAGAACAACAGGTTCACTCGCTCCTGCAAACATTACAGACTCGGAGAAAACTCATTCATTAATACGGGTAATGTGGGGATAGGAACAAGTGCTCCTTCCACATATAAGCTCCAGGTAGTAGGAACGGGAGGATTTAGTACATCCGTCAACTCTCCCATATTCCAGGGACAGGCTGCTGCCGTTACTTTCGGAAACGCTTCATACCAGACGAATATAAGCGGATCTTCGGTTGTTGTTAACTCCCTAACCGGAATGATCAAAGGAACAAGCGGAACACTTAGTGCAATTACGGGGACAGCCGGATATGTAACTTACTGGAGTGATGCCAATACCATCGCAGCGGAACAATTTGTGACCACAGCCCAAGGAGGCTTGGGAGCAAATGTAACGGCAGGAGGTATAGGAGAAATCCTTTACTCAACAGGAACAACCACGTATGACTCCTTAACTGCGGGGACTAGCGGATACATCCTTAAAGCAGCAGGAGCGGCTGCTCCTGCCTGGACGGCGCCTGCTGCTTTGACCAAGACGGATGACACCAATGTTACCGCCACTCTCGGGGGAAGCGCTTCCACCGCTTTGGTCAATGCTGCCTCCATTACCCTGGGCTGGACGGGACAGCTTTCCTTGGCCAGGGGCGGAACAAATAAAGCAATGACAGCATCAGCCGGAAGTGTTGCCT
>Ga0075737_101_pt1 | contig 102790 bp, 113 predicted proteins | sample RifGroB1_FD_68429 | JGI IMG/M metagenome (GOLD analysis project Ga0075737, IMG submission 68429) | Microgenomates (Woesebacteria) bacterium GW2011_GWB1_44_11 | reverse complement strand
TCAGTTTTGAGAAGTCTAGCTTCCACCGTATTCCAATTGATTACATTCATCCAGGCCCTAATGTATTCGTCTCTTTTGCTCTGATATTTCAAATAATAAGCGTGTTCCCAAACATCGATCCCGAGTACCGGAGTTTGCCCGTTTGAAATTGGTGAGTCTTGGTTTGCTGTAGTAACGATGTCGATACCGGGCTGGTCATTTAGCACGACTAACCATACCCATCCCGACCCAAAAATACCCAGGGCACGTTTTGCATATTCCTCAAGGAAAATCTCAAGACTGTCCCATTTATTACTGATCAACTTATTTGTTAACTCGCCAGGTGTTGTTTTCTCCGGAGTCATTATCTGCCAGAAAAAACTATGGTTAACATGCCCCCCGGCAAAATTAACGACAGGCTGCCGGATCCCAGAAGGAATCCTTCCAAGATTGGCCAGCATGTATTCGGCCGTAACACCCTTCAAATTTGCATCTTTCTCAACAATGAGGTTTAATTTGTCAATGTAGCCCTGGTGATGTTTTAGATAGTGGATTTTCATGGTTTCTCTATCAATGTGGGGTTCTAAAGCGTCATATGAATATTTGAGTTTCGGCAGTTCAAATTTCATGGCTGAATTATGAAGAATTCTTGGAAATTATTCTGTAAGAAATCTAACAATAACGATGACTGAGCAGGATTTTTTTATAAAAAGAGGGTTAAAAATAAAGTTTAAAAAGGGAGACGTCCTCATAAGAAGTGAGGAAGACCCCGCGGGGATTTATTTTCTAAAATCAGGGGTCGTTAAAATGAGTACTTTTTTCAGCGACGGGACCGAGATAACTTTCAACTTTTTTAAACCGGGCTCTTTCTTCCCTATGATTTGGGCTATTGCCGAAACAAAAAATTCGTATGACTTTCAGGCAGTAACGGATACCGAAGTTTACAGGGTTTCCAAAAGGGAAGTTCTGTTGTTTCTGGAAAAAGACAATGGTGTTTATTCAAATCTGGTTAAAAGAATTTTAATAGGTTTTGACGGCCTTTTGGGAAGCCTACCATATTTATTATCCGGGGGTTCAACCAAGAGAGTTGCCGCGGCCATCCTTTTTCTCGGACGCCGTTTCGGACAAAAAGCCAAAGAGGGTTTGATTCTAAATATCAAAGTGAGACACGAAGACCTGGCCGGGATGGCAGCATTAAGCAGGGAAACGGTAAGCCTGGCAATCAAGAGGTTTGAAAGAAAAGGGATTATCCAACAAAAGAACAGGTTTATTATAATCAGGAACATCGAAAGACTTAAAAGTTTGGCTGGTATAGAGGATTTTTCCACACCGCCTGCAATACAAGACACAACCGTTTAATACATAAGTCCGCGAAATAACCTCGGAAAAGTGGTATAATAGGTTATAGATAACAAATTTTCGCTAAATCAGTTGGTTGAGGTTCTTCTCAAAAAGGGCGGCCACGTCAATAAATACTACCTCCAGGAGTGGAATAAGAATAAACACGCCGTTGTGTTCCTTAATGGGTGGTTCTCCGGTAAAAATATCCGCGAGGCGCTGACAAAAGCTTTGTCTTAAAAATGATTACAACCGATACCAGTGTCTGTATAGAATGTGGTAAACGAAGGATAGTAGTAGGTACTTATAAAGAAAAGGTGGGTAACAGCGTTGTGGTTTATAAAGAAACCATTTGTCCCGATTCGGAATGCCAAAAGAAGGTTGAGAAGATACTTGCCAAAGAGCTGGAAAAAAGACAGCAATCGGCGATGAATCAAAAATTAAGAATTGCCGGAAGAAAAACGGCAAAGCTCCAGCAAATAAAAAGTTTATAAAAGGCTGAATACTATCCGATTAGTCTATGAAGTTTGGGGATTTTGTGAAGAAAAAAGGCAATCAGAAACGATATCGCTGCGGTTTCTCCAAAAAAAATAAGATCAAAAACCAACTTCCCGATTATGTTTCCGCTCATTAAGGTAAATAGAAACCTCCCTATAATTGTCCATGACACCTCAAGAACGATTACATGTATAAAAAACACCAGAAAAGAAAGCCTTGAAACTTTTTGTATTTGAGAAAACTGCAGTTTTGTATTCTCAAAAATGCAGAATAAAATCAGTCCCAAAATAACGGTATAGATTAATACACTGGGGCGCCACTGTGAGTAGTAACTCAAATAATTTCCGGTTGTCAAAAACCGACTTACCCCTTCCCGGAAAACATAAACCCCGGCTCCGGCGGCAGCAACAAACAATATGTATTTCCATTTGTGTACAAACCGATTTATTGCATCCTTTTTACGGGCAGCGACAATTCCCAATATAAAAAGGAAGTAGGCAAGAATCGCAATATGTACAGGGTCATCAAACTTAAATTCCTTTACATAGTAATCCTGATACAGAAGCCAAACTTGGGAAGAAAGAATTATCAATAAAATATACTTATTGGCAATAAATCTGTAAATTCTATGGAATAAGGGAAACAAAAGATAAAAAATGCAAAGGCTCGGAATAAAATACAATTGATAAGAAGCGTTTCCTTTTAAAAGTACGGCAAAAAAATTTTCCCGGTTTTGACTGTAAACAAAGAGATAGTAAATTGCACTCCAAAAAACGTAAGGAATAAATATTTTCGAGAAACGCTTTTTAAGAAAAGAAAAGAATCCGATAACCAGATCGGAACTTGTTTCCAGGACAAAACCTGAAATCAGAAAAAAAAGAGGAACCGCAAAACGCGCGATTTGGTTTAAAAAAATGGTCAAGGGAAAGTCCGTCAAATTAAATTTTGCCGCCTCCAGGGTTCGGGTGGTTGTATGAATAAGGATAACTGCCAAGATGGAAGTAATCCTCATGGAGTCGATTGATTTTACATACTGTTTCATTAGAGGGGAATTATTTCAGATAGCGGTTGAAAAAGTCAATTGTTCTTTTCATTGCCAAGTCAAAGCTTTGGTTTATATCATGATTGGCACCGGGATATTCATGGTACTCAGCTACCTTCCCGATCATCTTCAACTTATAAAAGAGACCTTTTGAAAAGTCGGGCGGGACCTGATTGTCCGCCAGGCCGACATCTATTTGGACAGGGTTTGTGATATCCTCCAGAAAATATGTAGGGTCGCAAGAATTCCAAAAATCAGGATTTTTTTTCGGCGTGCCATAAAGGCTTACAAGCAAATCCTTATTTTTATTTCTTAGCATTAAATCTTCCGCATCCGGTTTATAACTCACCCTATTTTGCCAATTAAACATTATTTCATCGTACGGGGCCACCACTCCACCCCAAATTGCCGCAGCTTTTATGTCGGTTGCGTTTACCACCAAAGCCCTCAAGGCGATATTCCCTCCCATGGAGTGCCCCCAGATTCCGATTTTGGTCGGATCTGCCAGCGGATATTTTTTGATCGAGGCAATGGCATTAAGATCATCAATAGTGTAATCCGAAGAGTAGTAAGTACTGGTCGGGCTGCCGTCCGACTTTCCGTGGCCTCTGTAATCCGGTTTAAAAACAATGTAGCCGTTTTTGGCAAAAACATCCGCATGGGGTATATAATTTCCGTCCGGTGTATATTTTTCGGGAATTACGTAGCCGTGATTAAAAATGATAACCGGCCAACCGTCTTTAGGCTTCTCTCCTATGGGGATTAGAAGAAGTGCATAAATTTTCAAGCCATCAGACTGATAGGATGCAATATATCTGTTGTATTTACTTTCCGGCGTAAGGGTTTCCTCTATTTTTATATTGCTTCCGGAATAGTCTCTGGACCTCATTGCCTGAATGCTTAGGGGGTTAATGGCGACTGAAGCCTGTTGAACCGTCAGGGGTTGAGGAGATTGAAAAATTCCCGTGACGATAGCGATGAAGGCCAGAAGCTGGGAGATTATATTTTGAACTGTGTCCACTGTTAAATTATATCGCCATTATGTTATATTTTTAATTGCAATATATGCGGAAAGGAGGTTGGAAAAATATGAGAGGAAGTTCAGAAGCTGTATATGGGCTTGGGTTTATCGGCGCTTTAATCTATTTCATTCAAAACGCACACACATTCGGAGAAGGTCTTTTGGGAATATTAAAAGCCATTGTCTGGCCGGCGCTTGTGGTATATAAACTGCTGGGTTTTTTGAAGTTATAGTTGCATGGTGGTGGTAGCATAAATATATGCAAGCGAGGGATTTTAGGCTACCGGACCAAAACGGAAAAATTCATAGGCTGTCCGATTACAAGGGTAAGTGGATAATATTATATTTTTACCCCAAAGATAATACTCCGGGTTGTACTAAAGAAGCGTGTAATTTTAGAGACTCTATCGACAAATTCCAAAAGCTTGGAGCGGTTATTTTGGGAGTTTCCGTAGATTCTGTAGCCTCGCATAAAAAATTTGCCGAAAAATATCGACTTAATTATCCAATTTTATCCAATGAGTCGAAAGACGTAATCAAAGAATATAAGTCTTGGGGAATAAAAAAGTTTATGGGCAGGGAATTTGAAGGAACGATCCGAAATACGTACTTAATAGACCCCAAAGGAAAAGTTAAAAAATTCTATGAAAAAGTTAACCCGCTCTCCCACTCCGAACAAATTATAAAAGATCTGATTTCGCAAGAAAAGTGACTGCATGGTATTTAAAAAGAAAGTCTATTTACAAAATGAGATTCAGGGAAATGATTTTGAAGACGCTATTTTTGAATCCTGCAAGTTTATCGGTCTCTCCTTCAAGTTTATAAATTTTCAAAATTGCACATTTAGAAATTGTGATTTCACCGAAAGTCTGTTTGATTCAGTCGGATTTATCGGCTGTTCATTCCCGGAAAGCAAACTAAGTTTCTTGGATTTCTCCAATACCTCAATACAAAACTGCGATTTCGCAGGTACGATTGCCGAAAACTGTATTTTCCAAAAATTAAAAGGTGGTAGTAAAAGCGAAAGGAAAAATCTTGACTTGAGATCGTGTAATTTTGAGGGTGCAAGTTTAAACGGAACCGTATTTGTAATGTGTAATTTGAAAAAGGTCAATTTCCAAAAATCGATTCTGGAAAGCGCGGTTTTTGAGAGGTGCAATCTGGAAGAAACCGATTTTACTCAGGCAAAAATTGCAGGCTGCGGGTTTTCTGATTGCAATATTAAAAAAACTTTTTTGGACTTGAACGGACTAATCGACTACGGAAGTTCCAAAGGATTCGAACTTAAATAGTATAAGTTATTCATATTTCAGTGCGTCAATCGGATTGAGTTTGCTGGCACGGGCGGCGGGAGCCACTCCAAAAATGATCCCTATCACCGCTGAGACTCCAAACGCCAAAGCCACTGACCAAAAAGTGACGGTTGTGGTAATAAATTGGTTAATTACCAAGGAACCCAAAAATCCGATTAAAACTCCTAACCCCCCACCGGCGACAGAAAGGGTAACGGACTCGATCAGGAACTGAACCAAAATATCCCGGGGCTTGGCTCCCACTGCTTTCCTAAGCCCAATTTCTCTCGTGCGTTCTGTAACACTTACAAGCATGATATTCATGATCCCCACCCCGCCGACTATTAAAGAAATTGCCGCGATTCCCCCCAGAGCGATAGTCACAACCCCTAAAATTTGATTAATGGTCGCAACAAGTGAAGAGGAATCAACTACGGAAAAATCATCTTCCTTAAGGCGTTTTCCCAGCTCTTTTTTAACCTGGGTGATTGCTGACGGGATAGTATCTTTGTCCGTTACCTTAACCCCAATCGACTGCACGCTCTTCATTCCGAAAAGTTTTTGGGCGGTTGTTATCGGCAGCACCACAAAACTATTTACATCAACCCCAAATCCCCCCGAGCCAATCTTGCTTAAAACCCCAACGACCTGAAACTTTTGTCCACCAACCGTCACTTGTTTTCCGATAGGGTTTACTCCGCCAAAAAGTGAGTCAACAAGTCCCGGCCCGATGTTCACAACGTTTTTCCCTGCCCTGTTGTCCGAATCGCTTATCATACGTCCCTCGGAAGTAGTCAAATTTCTCATTTTCTGATATTCGGCAGTCAAGCCCAGTGTTGTTGTATATTTCGATTTTCCCAAATAGGAAATGGTAGAGGGCATTTCAATCCCGGCTCCAACGGACTGGATTGCTCCGCCCAAACGGGACAGTTTGTCCACGTCCGTGAGGGTCAATTTACTTCCCGCTATGTTTGGACCGGTGAGCGCTCCCCCGCTTCCGACTTTTCCCGGGAGAACCACCACAAGGTTACTTCCCAATAATTCAAATTGCTGTGTAATGTAGCTCTGCAAACCCTGACCGATAGAAACAAGAAGTATGACAGCCGAAACTCCAATGATAATTCCAAGCATGGTAAGAATTGATCTGCTTTTGTTTCTAAATAAGCTTCTCACCGCCAACTTTGTAATTTCGCTTATAGGTATCATTTGGTTTTTTTGTCGGAAACAATAATCCCGTCTTTTATTTCAACAATCCTTTTGGTCTCTTTGGCAATTTCTCTCTCATGTGTAACTAAAACTATCGTGTTTCCTCTTTTATTAAGTTCTTTTAAGAGCTTTATGATTTCGTCACCGGCACGGCTGTCCAAATTTCCCGTCGGTTCATCGGCCAAAATAAGAGTGGGTTTGGTTACGAGCGCCCGTGCAATGGCCACCCTTTGTTGTTGCCCCCCGGAAAGCTGCGCAGGGGTATGATTCAGCCGGTCACCAAGTCCTACCACATCCAGAGCTTCTACTGCCCGTTTTCTTCTTTCAGCGGCTGTAACATTTGAATAAATTAAGGGTAATTCAACGTTTTCTACAGCTGATGTTTTGGGCAGTAAATTAAAGGCCTGAAAAACAAAACCGATATGCTTATTCCGGAGCTCCGCCAATCTTTCTTCTGGAAGACGCTCTACATCGCTTCCCTCAAGCTTAACCAAACCTTTTGTCGGCTGGTCCAGTATCCCGATAATATGCATCAGGGTTGATTTTCCGGATCCGGAAGGCCCGATTATTGCTACAAATTCTCCCTGTTTAATTTCAAGGTCTATCCCTCTTAAAGCGGAAACCTCAACGTCCCGGCCAAGTTTATAGGACTTGGTAACTTTTGAAAGGGAAATAAGTGAGGTCATATCTTGGATACTCAATTCTAGTAGTTTACTTTTTGTCCGTCTTTGAGTAACGCCGGTGGTTGGGAAATCACGGTTTGACCCTCGGAAAGACCTGATTTAATCTCCGTTTCGTCATTGTTTCCGCCGCCTATTTCAACAGTAGTTTTCTTTGCCCGTCCTCCTTCAACCACCCATACGTAGTCGTTCGTATCGGATTGGACTGCCGAAACTGGAACTTTTAGGGTATCTTTGATTTTGTTAAAAACAATCTCAATATCTCCGCCCATCCCTATCCTAAACTTCATCCCGTCATTACGAGGCAGGGAGATACGAACGTGGTAGGCGTTTCCACCCGTGCTTGATGTGAAAGCAACCATACCAATATAGGTTACTTTTCCTTGATAAGAATCACTTGGGTATGCGTCCAGTCTTATGTTCACGGTTTGACCGACGCTAATACGCGGAAGGTCAGTTTCTTCGACCTCGGCGTCAAAATAGACCGAATCCGGATTAACAACCGTGTAGTTTGCCGCCCCGGGGGTAACATTTATTCCGGGAGAACCGGGGCTGGCCGTATCGATAACTCCGGCAAACGGGGCAAAGATCATCGTGTTTCTCAAGTTATCCCGAGCCGCAACAACTGCATTGTAAGCATTATCCCTATTTACCTCGGCCGTAGTTCTTGTTGCCCTTAGGGAAAAACTTTCATCGGCACTATGACCTTTAACAGAATCAAGAACGTTGTCGGCAATTGCCTGATAATTCCTGTAATTACTTAAAGCTTGCTGATATGCTGCGTTAAGGGGGACCGCATTGATTTGTGCTATCCCCTGCCCCTTTACAACCTCCTGCCCGACGGAAACGCCCACCCAGGAAATCAAACCCCCCGAGGGAAAAGTAAGCTGAGAGTACTGATCCGCCCTGACATTACCTGAAGTCGAAACCGATTCCGTAAGTTCTCCGCGGGTTACCTCAGTCACTTCAACTTTTGTCGTCTTATTTGCGGAAACCGAGACCCTCCAAATCACAACCAAAAGTACTGCTAATATAATCCAGGACCATTTTCCCGTCCTCTTTTTAATACGTTTAATCCGACTAAGTACTTTCTGCATACCGAATGTGAATTCTACTCCTTGAGGCTAATTTGTGCAAATCAGGAAAATATTTTTTTAATGATGAAGCTTAGGAATGATTGGTGCTCTTTATGTTTCTCAAAAACGGGCTTAGACCATACGGAAAGAATTATCCACTCTTTTTTTTCGTTTTGTTTGGCTACAACTTCGATTTGGGTGCCGTTATAATTACGATAATAAACCCAGGAACCGGGGGCCGTCCCTTTTTTGGAATGCTCCGGATTTTTCCAAGTAGCCCAGGCATCCCCCTGTGCAATGCCGCGTTCCGTCAATCTACCGAGCGCGTGGTTTGTCCAAATGACACCGCCAAAATGATTGTCCATTTATTTCTTGGATACTCTCGTCTCCGTAGAGATTTCATCCTGAGATTTCAATTCCCGAAGGATGTCGGAGGATACATCTTTTAAGTCCTGTTGAAGTTCTTTTTCTATGTCTTTGCCGGTTTTCCCTCTTAAAAATTCAAAAATTACGACCTCGTCATGCGGACATTTGTGATACAACTCCAAAAATTCTATGTGGTAATCCGGCGGCAATTTATCAAGTATTTTTTCCATGACTTTGTCGTGAATAATATGATCAACAAGCGATTCCGATTCTTCCCGCTCTTCTTTTGAAGGAAAAGCCTTTTTGATTTCGGTTTCTACTTTACCCAAATCCAACAAATCATCAAAAAAAAGTTTACTCATAATTAAGCTTCTGTCATTCTGACCCCAAGTGCCTCAACCTTATTATAATCCACAGGACCCAAAGGAATCTGATTTTTCGGGTCATCAACAAAAAAAACAATAACAGGGCCTTTTTTATATCTGGGGCCCCCCAGGTAATTCATCACCTCCGGACTTCCGCCAAATTGTTTTCCCGTCCAGGCGGCAGGCCCCGAATCGGCAATATCCGCGACAACCGCGTTGCCGTTTACGGTATTAACTATCAAAACCTTTCTGTATTTATACCAATCCCGCAAGTAGGGCTGGCGCTTTGCCCAATCGGGCAGATAGAGGGTCTGTACCACTGCGTACCATGTTTCCTTATCCGCCGGGACATACCCCCAAGCTCCCAGGCCGGGAGCCATGCCCTCGTCCTTTTGGGGGATTTTGGGGTGAACCGCCATTCTGTCGCCGGGATAGCGTGCAAGATGCTGTTCGGCGCCAATATAGCCGTAAGTGGAATTAAGGTGTTCTCCTTCGAGAGTGGCTTTTGTATCCACTCCAATCGTTTCCCTAAAAATCTGCTCCAATGTTTTTTCCTGGGTCCGGTCCAGTGGACCGATCTTTTGCGGTAAAGTCTGTTTCAGTGAAGCCAGTAACACCTCTTTCTGGGGAGCTCCGGGCTGTGCTCCTTCAAAATCGGACAGATTTTTTACGATATTCGCCAATGCGGGTACATTTTTTGCAAGCAAGGGTGGGGAAAAAAGAAGGGTACTTGTTAATGCACCCGTCGTTATCATTTTTGCGGAATGCCCGCGAATTTCCCCCAGGTCCAGTCCCTTATTTGCGAAGAACTTTTCTACATGAGGATATTTTTTGTAAAGCGATTGCCTCGCTTCCAAGCTTTTGAGTTTGAGTTTGTTGCGCAAAAATTCGGAGTCTATCTTCCCCTCGCTTATAAGATTGCTTGTCCGGGCAGGATCGTGAGCCATTTTAATCTAAAATCTTCCTAATTCGTTCCGCAGCTTCTTCTCTTCCTAAAACTTCTATTGATTCGTTAATCGGTGGTGTAAATTTAGAACCGGTAATTGCTATCCGGAGATCCATGAAAAAGTCTCCAACTTTAAAATTATTATCTTTCGGAACCTGATCGAGCAGGACTCCTTTTTCGATTGCTTCGAGAGCTTTTTCCAAATGCTTTTTATAATCTTTGCCGAAAAGTTTTTTATCGGCCGATCTTTCCTCAAAGAAAAACCCGGCAAAACTTTCAAAATCACTCAATTTTTTGATTCTGTCTTTAATTAAAGGAATAACTTTCTTCAATTTTTCCTCACTTGCATCTTTTGGCACAAAAGGCCCAAGAAGCTTCAGGAGTTCTTCATCCGTTTTCTGGCGGATGTAGTAACCATTGAACCAATCAAGCTTGTCAATTAAGAATCTGGGATTGGCCTCCTGAAAACCGTTCATATCGAAATGCTCGACAAATTCAGAAAGAGTAAAAAGTTCACGGTTGTCTTTTGGAGCCCAACCTAAAAGCATTACAAAATTGAGAAGTGCCTCAGGTACATATCCATTTTCCAGAAACTGCTCCACAAAAACCGAGTCGCGCCTCTTGGAAAGTTTTTTACCCGTTTCAGCAGAAAGAATATCTGTTAAATGTCCTATTTCGGGTCTTACTCCTCCCAAATATTTAAAAACCAGAAGATGAATCGGTGTTGATGGAAGCCAGTCGTGTCCTCTTAAGATATGGGAAACTTTCATATCAAGATCATCCACTGCAACAGCTAAGTGATAAGTTGGAAAACCATCGGACTTGAGAAGTGTTGCATCGTAAACAGTATCACTACTCCAGGAAATCTCTTTCCTGTGTACAAAATCAAAATAGGAAAGTGTTTCACCTTCCGGAACCTTAAGCCGTACCGCGCCCATTGTGTAACCTTTATCCCGGCAGGGATCACGAAGCTTGTTGGAAAATTCCCCCTCTTTTGCATTCCTGGGTTTGCATTGACAGTAAAAAGCATGGCCTTCCCCGACTAATTTTTTAGCCGCTTCCGAGTACAAAGAAAGTCTTTCACTTTGGGTATAAAATTCATCCCAGGCAAGGCCGAATTTTTTTAAAGTTTCTTTAAGCGATTCCGTTGCGCCCTCCACTTGACGCTTTTGGTCGGTATCTTCAATCCTCAAGATGAAATCCCCCTTATCGTGTTTCGCCAGGGCATAGGCGTAAAGAGCGGTTCTGAGACCTCCTATGTGAAGAAAACCCGTCGGGCTTGGGGCAAAGCGGGTTCTTACTTTACTCATAGCTTCAATTTTAACATCTAATTTGGCATTTAGCATTTATCATTTATACTTAACTTATATATGACCTCCCTGACCCGAATTGCCATAACGGCAAGAAAAACAATCAGATACGGTATTTTCCTCATAATTTTTTTGATAGTCGGGAAAATTCTACTTGATACCGGTATTGCTATTTATAAAAAGATCTTTCCCGCACCTCCGCCGCCTCCGACCGTAAAATACGGAACACTTACAAAAATTCCCTTCCCCGTAAATAATTCCACCGTTAAACTTTCCTATACGCTTGAAACACCGGAAGGGGGGCTTCCGACAAACATCCCGACTCAGGCAAAAGTGTATTTCATGCCGAAATCAAGCCCAAATCTGCTTTCTTTGGATGCGGCTAAATCAACCGCGCAGGCCTTAGGATTTGGCACCAGTCCCCAACAAATCTCGGATACTATTTATCTTTTCAATAATCCAAAATTTCCTGCCGCACTACAAATGAATATCATTACAGGAACATTTTCGATCAGTTACAACTTGGCCCAGGACAAAAGTCCGCTTGACAGAAAACCGCCAATCGCCGAAGTCGCCGCATCGGAATTACGGTCATACCTTTCAGGTGCAGGCATACTTCCTCCCGATCTTTCCGGTCCTACGACCAGTAAATATTTAAAACTGACGAATGGACAACTGGTCAGTGCACTTTCCCTTTCCGAATCCGACGTCGTAAAAGTTAATCTTTTCAGAAAAGATTACGATGATTTGCCCAGCGTAACGGGAACACCGGACCAGGCAAATGTATGGGCAATCGTGAGCGGTTCCGCAAGCCGTGATCAACAAATCATTGCTGCTGAAAATCATTACTATCCGGTCGACGAAACCCAATACTCAACCTACCCGATTAAAACCCCCGAGGAAGCATTCGCCGAGCTTCAAAACGGGCAGGCGTTTACTGCTTCTTTGGGCTTAAATAAAGACGGAGATAACCTGAAAATTAGGCGGATGTATTTAGCCTACTTTGACCCGGAGACCGTAACCGAATTTTACCAACCGATCTACGTTTTTGAGGGAGATAATGGATTTACGGCATACCTTCCGGCGGTCACCCCAACCTATTACGGACAGTAAACTCAGGGAAGTTTTACTTCTTGCCAGATATAGCTACCGAAGATCCAGTCAATTAATTCTCTGGTCTCTCCGAACCTGTCCTGGCTTCCCAAAACCGCAATCATTACTTTATGCCCGTCCCTTTCGATATAAGTTACCAGGTTCTCCCTCGCATTTTCCGTCCAACCCGTTTTCACACCAGACACCCCCGGAACAGTGCCCAGAAGTTCGTTAATATTTTTAAGTTTATATTTAATCTTACCGGTGGTATCGGTAAAACTGGCCACCTTTGTACCAACCATTTTTGCAAATTCGGGATTTTTCATGGCAACTTCGGAAACCCGAATTAAATCTTCCGCCGTTGTAATTTGACTTGATCCATCAAGCCCCGTGGCATTTTGGAAATATGAATTAGGCATGGAAAGATCTTGTGCTTTGGCATTCATTGCCTCAATAAATACTTCATAACCCCCCGGGTAGTTTGCAGCCAGCACTTCTGCGGCATCGTTTGCCGAAAAAACCAAAAGACCGTAAAGCAGATTTTCGACGGTTATCTGTTCCCCCTGGAAAAGACCCATTTTTTGTCCAACTACGTTTATTTTGCCGACCGTAACGATTTGATCCAAAGGGTATGAGTCAAGGGCTACAAGCGCGGTTACTATTTTCGTGGTTGATGCCGGAAGAAGTTTCGTGTCGGGCTTTTTTTCATAAAGGCTTATGCCCGAATCCAAATCAACCGCCAACGCTCCTTGTGCGGAGAGAATGGGAAACGAGCTGTCCGCCGCCAAAACAGGATTCGGCGGAAAAATCTTAGAAGGTTTTTTAATTAAATAGTTAGACACCTGGTCGGGAACAACAACTTGGCCGGAAATTGCCATGGCGGAAGTTGAAACAAAGACAAAAGCCAGAATCAGCAAATACAGAAAATGTGTCTTTTCTTTACGAAGTTTCATCGGGAAAATCTAAAATCTACTCTTTCCATATCTCTCGGAAAGAGGGAGGCTTCTCTGACATTCGAAAGATTCAGAAGTTTCATGGTAATTCTTTCAAGCCCGAAGGAAAAACCGCCCTCCTGAGGCATTCCATATTTAAACGATTGCAGGTACATCTCAAAATTTTTCGGATCCATTCCCCTTTCTTTTATAGCATCGACCAATTTTCCATAATCGTTGACTCTTTGACTTCCGCTTAAAATCTCAAGTCCTCTAAAAAGAAGGTCGTAACTTAGAGAAAATTCAGGATCGTCCGGATCAGGCATGGTATAAAATGACCTTTTTTTGGTGGGGAAGTGTGTGATTGTAACCAAATCCGACTCTTTTTCTTCAAGCGCCCATTTTGAGATCTCTTTTTCGTCCTCGGGATCCAGATCTTTTTCTTTTGTATGGTCAACTCCGGTCCGCTTCAAAATAATTTTCTGCGCTTCTCTCATCGTTAATCTGGGAATTTTTGCCGGCAGTTTTAATTTTGGAATATCATAATCTTCAAGAACGTTGCCTTGCTTTTCTTCCACATGACTCAAAATACCGGTAGCCACAAATTCCAAGGCATCCATAAGGCCATCGAAATCAACAAAACCCAGTTCACAGTCCATTTGTGTTACTTCCGAAAGGTGGCGCGTAGTGACAGATGGCTCGGCACGGTAGGCTTTGGCGATTGTAAACACCCTTTCGAAAACAGGAACCAACATTTGTTTATAAAGCTGGGGGCTTTGGGTCATAAATGCTTTATGCCCGTAATAATCAACTTCAAAAACTTCCGCTCCACCTTCCGTTGCGGAGGCTGAGATTGTAGGAATGAATATTTCAGTACAGCCGAGTTCCCCTGCAAATTTTCTAAAGCCCTCAACTATGGCTGACTGAACTTCGAAGATTCCTTTAATTTTTGGGTGTCTCAAGGTTAGGGTGCGATAATCAAGGAGTGTGGGAAGTTCCAAATTGAGAACCTCTGCACCCATGTCAAAAGGCATTTCGTCAGACTTTGACAAAATTGTCACTTTTTCCGCGGACAACTCCACAGACCCTGTCTTGATTTTATCGTTGGCCATTTGGGGGGGTCTGGCGTTTACGGTTCCTTCTATCTCAACAAAATACTGAGGCTTGAGTTCAACTAGATCGTCCCCTCCCACTACCTGAAGTACGCCGCTTCTATCCGTTATATCAGCAAACGCAATTTTTCCGTGCGCACGGACCACATGCACACTACCTGCGATTTTAACCTTTTCCCCGACTTTTTTAACTGTGTCAGCAATTAGCGTTCTTTCCACTGGATTTATTTTAATGCAGATCGTTAATTAAATCTATATTAGTTCAACGGATGTCCTTAATTTTTAGCTGAATGTTTCTGTTGCCATTCCAGGCATTTTCCTCAACCTGAAAAACAATATCCAATAACATGCCCTGAGTTAATTTTGGGTACTTTTCCCCCCCACCAAAATATATCGAGTCAAAAACTTGTTCGTGTTGCTTCAGTACCAGTTTAAGGTGCTTTGAATCCCTTCCCACCGTTCTCGCATTTACGACTTCCACTTTCCTGCTTACGAAAGTAGGAGCGGGATTACCTAATCCTGTCGGTTCAAATAATTTAATTGATTTAACTGTCTCGGCGTTAATTTTCTCAAAATCAATTTCCAAATCAATTTTTGATTTTCTCTGCAGAAGATCATCTGTTATTAACTCCTTGGCAACTTTATTTATTTCTTTTGTAAAAATATCAATTCTGTCGGTTTCTATTGAAAAACCTGCAGCCATGGGATGTCCTCCACCCTCGATGTAAAGACTATCGAGTGTTCTTATCGCCTCAATAATATTAAATCCGGAAATTGAACGTGCCGAAGCCTTCGATACTTTTCCACTTTTAGAAAGCACTATTGCGGGACGGTAAAATTCCTCAACCAATTTTGCCGCCGCAAGACCGATAACTCCCTCGTGATAACTTTCGTGGGCTAAAACTATTATGTATTGTTTATCTATATTTTTATAGGAATTTCTGGCATGCGCCACCACCTCATCGACTATTTTCTGCCTTTCATGATTGGTGCGGCCGATATTCCCGGCAATTTCAGCGGCCTTGTTTCTATCTCGTGTACAAAGAAGCCTAAGAGACTCAAGGCCATGCTTCAACCTTCCCATTGAATTAATCCTGGGGGCTATTATAAATCCAACTTCATAAGGACCAATTTCGGTCAGTCCCGCTTCGGTAAAAAGAGCCAAAAGTCCGGGTCTTTTTGTACGATTCAAAATTGTAAGACCGTACTTGACGATTGATCTGTTCGGTCCGATCAGGGAAAGTTGGTCTGCAATTGTTCCGATTGCGGCAAGTTCCAGACGGTCTGAAATTTTAAACTGGGAGTCGGAAACTTGTATTATTTTTAATATCTCGCGCGCAAAAAACCAGGCAAGAGATGACCCGCCAATTTTGGTTGTATAAATTAATGCTAAAGGTTTGGGTATCTTCTTTCCGGCTTGATGGTGATCCGTAATAATCATATCAATACCGAGTTTTCTAACCTCGTCTACCTTTCCTCCTGCGACTATCCCATGATCAACCGTAATAATTAGCCCAAGTTTGGGGTCTTCCTTTTTTAATTTGGTGACGCTCTCGAGATTTAACCCATATCCTTCTGAAAATCTTTCGGGGATGTGAGGCAAAACAAAAATTCCAAGCTCATGTAAGCTTTCCCACAGTATCGCCGTCCCCGTAATTCCGTCTGCATCATAATCTCCATAAATAATTACATGCTCACCGGTTTTTTTTGCTTTTTTTATCCGATCTACAGCTTTTTTTACTTCCGATTCTTCTATGTCCAATGACTTAAGGGTAATCTTCATCGGATCTGTTGGGTCGAAGAACTCTTTCTTTTCTTTCTCACTAACTATCCCTCTATTTTTAAGAAGGATCTTTATTATTTTATCCTCACTGAGTGTTTTTTCTTTGCTCAAAATCTCCCATTTTTTCGTTTGGTTCACCATAACTTCTAAAGTATAATGATATTGCCATGAAAGTCGAGTTGCCAAAATCGGTTCAAGAAATTTTGGAAAAATTCGAAAAAGCCGGGTATGAAATATATATCGTCGGCGGGGCGGTGCGTGATATTTTTATGGGTAGGTTTACAAACGATTGGGATTTCACAACCAATGCTACACCAGATGAAATCCTAAAGGTTATTCCGGGAGGGCTTTACAATAACCAATTCGGTACTGTTTTTACCGACAACCCTGATGACCCGGCGCGCCCTCACGAAATTACGACATTCCGAAAAGAGGAAGGGTATACAGACGCAAGACATCCGGACAAAATCACTTGGGGCAAATCGCTCGATGAAGATCTAGCCCGAAGAGATTTCACCATCAATTCGTTGGCACTTGATAAAAATTTAAAAGTTGTAGATTTATACAAAGGGCAGGAAGATATCGAGCGGAAACTGATCCGTGCGGTCGGCGACCCTAACGAAAGATTCTCAGAGGACGCACTAAGGATGATGAGAGCGGTCAGAATTGCCTCAGAACTCGGATTTTCGATAGAAGATAAAACTTTTGAGGCAATCAGGAAAAACGCCTTACTCATCAATAAGATTGCCAAGGAAAGAGTTAAAGAAGAGTTTTTTAAAATACTGTCATCACCCAACCCATATGACGGCGTGGTTCTTTTTAGAAAGTCGGGTCTTATGCAGGAAATATTACCCGAAATGGAAAAATGTTTCGGGGTGGAGCAGAAATCTCCGGGCAGACATCATATTTATGATGTAGGCGATCACCTTTTGATGTCTTTGAAAAATTGTAAAAGTCCCGACCCGGTTACAAGATTCGCCACACTAATCCATGACATTGGAAAGCCCCAAACATATAAAAAATTGGAAAGCGGAGTAATAACTTTCTATAACCATGAGATGGTTTCTACCAAAATTGCCGAAAATATCGCCGACCGGTTAAGATTTTCCAATAAAGAGAGGGATAAATTTATCAAGTTAGTCAGGTGGCATCAATTTACCGTTGACGAACATCAGACGGATTCTGCCATCCGAAGAATTTTGCACAATGTCGGACTGGAGAATATGGACGACATGCTCTCCTTAAGAGTCGCCGATAGACTTGGGGGTGGAGCAAGAGAAACCAGCTGGCGCCTGGAAGAGTTCAAAAAACGCTTAATTGAAGTCCAAAAACAACCCTTCTCGGTCCGCGACCTAAAAATCGACGGTAACGATGTGATGAAGGAATTAAATTTAAAACCGGGTCCGGAAGTAGGCAAAATCTTAAACGATCTGTTCAATAAAGTTGTTGAAAAGAAAATCGAAAATGACAGAGAGTCACTTCTGAAAGCATTAAGGAAAAATTAGTGCTTCTTAAATTTTTTCTGTAGTTCGTCCCATGTAACCAATATCGAAACCGCGACAAAGGGCGAGGAATACGTACCCGATATAGTTCCGATCAGGAGTGCCACGGAAAACCACTTAACTGTTTCGCCACCCATTAATATTAACGCCACCAGCATAAAAATTATCGTAAAGGAATTATTTAATGACCGGGTCATGGTCTGACTCAATGCATTATTTGCCAGAGAATACATATTACTATCCGAGATCCCCTTCTTCCTGCTTTCCCTGATGCGATCAAAAACTACGATCGTATCATGAACGGAGAAGGAAAGAATTGTAAGCATCGCAGTAACAAACAGAAAATCTATTTCTGCACCGAAAAAATGACCCAAAAGTGAGAAGGAGCCCAGGAGAACAAGGCTGTCATGAATAGTTGCGAGGGTAGCCGAGATTCCGAATTTTATGTTTTTAAATTGATACGCAACCCATAAAAGAATTGCCGATGTGGATATAAGAAGGGCGTAAAAAGTCTTCTTAACCAACTCAGGTCCGATCGTGGGTCCGACGTTCTCAAATCTGACCTCGGCCACGGGGCCACCCACACTCTTTTCCAAGTCGCTTTTAGTTTTCACCCTTCCTGCCTCATCCAAGGGCCCGCTTTTTATTACCCTGGTCTGTCCGTCCGGAAGTCTGTATTCCAAAACGCTGCCGCCGGTAAAATCTATCCCGATTTTGAAACCCCATCGGAGAGCGGAAAAGGCTCCGGCTCCGATCACCAAAAGGGATATCGCCAGGTATAAAGGTCGGTATTTCATCCAATTAATCATGTTTCCCTCCTTTCACAAATACTCTTAACAGATTTCTGCTGACAAAAATTCCCGTAAAAAGACTTATTAATATTCCCAATAGAAGTGTTATGGCAAATCCCCGGACAGGCCCGGATGATTGGAGAAAAGGCCAATCGAAGGGGTTAATTAATACCAACGAGGTGATAATAGTGGCAACGTTGGCGTCTCTTATAGAATCCCAGGCACGCCCGAAAGATACCTCAAGGGCATTGGCAACCGATCTTTTGCCTTTCTCCTCTTTAAACCTTTCAAAAATAAGTATGTTGCTGTCTACTGCCATCCCGATGGATAACATAAATCCCGCAATTCCCGGAAGGGTTAACGTAACCGGTATCAACTTGTAAAGCGCCAAAGTTATTACGGCGAAAATAAAAAGTCCGACGTCGGCTACTATTCCCAAGCGTCCGTAGGCAAGGATCATAAAGATCCCCACCATGGATACCCCCACAATCCCCGCTAGAATACTCTGATTGACGGAGGTAGCTCCCAAAGTTGCTCCTATTGTGGTTTCCTGAACAAGGGTTACAGGAATGGGTAAAGCGCCGGCATTCAGCTGAATAGCTAGCTGCTTTGCTTCATCTATCGAAAAATTTCCTGTAATTTGGGCATTTCCACCCGTAATCTGACCTTCCACAACGGGGGCTGAAATTATCTGGTTATCAAGGACTATCGGGAGCTGTTTGCCGACATTTCTTCCCGTAATTTCGGCAAATTTCTCTCCGCCTTCCGTGGTAAATTGAAGTGAGATCGCGGGCTTGCCGGTTTGGCTATCAAAAACAACTTGTGCCGATTGCAAGTCGGCTCCCGTTAAATTTGTTGCCACAAGGGTTGCCGATGGTGTGGTACCGTTGACTCCGGGCACTTCTTCCACTTCCTCAAACAGAAGCTGTGCAGTTTTACCGATAAGACTTGCCGCCTGCTGAGTGTCACTGATGCCGGGAAGCTCAACGATTATTCTACTTTTTCCTTCAAAAACCGAGGTTTGGACATTCGGCTCGGAAATACCAAAAAGGTTTACACGGTTTTCGATAATACCTTTAACTCCGTTTAGAGCCGTTGATTGTTTATCTGCCGGAACTTTACTCATATCAGCCTGGAATATGAGCTGGCTTCCACCTGCAAGGTCAAGCCCGAGGCGCAAGTCAAAATTCCGTTGTAAAGTGAAGTTCCCGATTTTTATATTCAAATTTGGCCGGCTAACGTCCTTCCCAAAAAGAGAAAATTTTGGGGGAAGGCTAATATATGTTGCCACTAAAACCAAAAAAACTATTAGTATGAATTTTTTGATCGGGAGGGAAAACATTTGTTTAAGTTTTTAATTACCTTTGAAGCATAACACAGTCAAACTGAATTTTGGAGATTAGTCTACCAGATCTTCTTCGTTTCCGATAATCATAAACCGGCTTCCGGATAAAATGCCCAACAGAAACGGGTCCCTTCTTTTCTTTCTAAAATCAAACTCGTCTCTGCCCATAACTGTGTAATTAATTTCCCTGCTCCGCTTACTTTCTTCCGCCCTGATAATCGATGCCAGCTCCGGCAGAACCACGTCTCCGACCACTAAGATATCAACGTCATCCTCCCTTTTACGATCCTTGCCTTCTACAAGCCTTCCGGAAAACATGACAAACGACACTTTTCCGATTTTGTTGCGGTTATCGATAATCGCCCTGCCTAAACCGGTAGTTTTTGCAACAATTGATTTCAACTCGCCAAAAAGGGAGTATTCCGGCCTTACCGAATAGTATATTCTGTTGCCTCGGGGCTCTTTCCTTAACACTCCGTCACTTTCGAGCTTGGCCAATTCCCTCCTTACCGCATTGATCTCCTCACTGATTTCCCTGACAATTCCACGGACATGATAAATCTCCTTCAGGTTGGAGAAGAAAAGCTCCAAGATTTTAATCCTAACTTTGGAAGTAATAATGTCACCTAAATCGGCCATCTATTTTTTGGAGCAGTCTAAATATTCTAAGTCTACCTAAATTAATAGGTAACTTTGTTTTGCGCAGGAACCACCTCAACCCAAGTTGCACCCCTGACCATCTGTACCTCTACCCCATTTGTATCATAAAAAACTTCCCTGTCAAGCGCCGAAGCCTTTTTCCAGGTTCCGGGGATTACCTGACCGTTTTGAAAAACAAGAGCTTTACCGGTTCCCGTCACCTGATAGGACATGTGGTGCTCCGTATCCAATGGGCCTTTTTCTACAGCAAACATAATCGCGACATTTTTGGCATTTAGCTGCGGTTTATCAAATTCCAAATCCGTCTGAGCAACACCGCCACCAAACCTGTTATAGGAATTTGTAGCCGAATCATATTTCCATTCGACATCATAGCCGGGCATACTTTCCCAGAAGTTAAATTTGATATCAATTGCGGAAGGCGAGCTTGACGCCTTACCATCCTGGAACAACCATTTTCTGAAACCATTAGTCCAATCCACTCCATCTCCGTCCTTGTAGCCGAGACTGCGTTTTTCGGCTTCCGCCCAGACTAAATCCAAATCAGCAACAACGGCGTGTTCCCAAGCAGATGGAGTACTGCCCAATCGATATTGGTCGCGCACAACAATCGGAAAACCGATGTTGTATCCTCCGTCAAAATTGTTCCCCTTGGGACCACCATACCAACCCAACTTATCAAAAAGGGGTGTCGTATTTACGGACGGGTCGATTTGGGCTCTGGATTTAACCCCACCCGGGCAATCACTACATATATTATTAGCCCCGCCCTGATGAAGATAAATCGGATCGGTCCCGTAGCCTGCCGCAAGATTAATAAAATAGACCCTCGCACTCCTGAGGGGAGCTGCCTTGACGTCTTCCGCTACCGCACCGCAGTAAAATATTCCGACAAATCTGGTTATTCCGCCTTCCGCTACGACCTCATATACAACATCCGTTCTGGATAAACCCGATATAGGCCTGGCATCGACATGATTTTCGATCATCATCGCAATAGGACGGCGCGTATTCCATACATCGCTTTCGGGTTTGGTGTATTTTGCACCATTAATGGGGCATTCCTCGGTTTTGGGAAGGCTTAGATTAAATTTTGACCTCTGATTGATTGAGGTCAACACGTCCGATACTCCCTTGGGATTTACAAAGTAAAAGACAAGGAGTGAAAGACCTAAAGACACCAAAAAAAGTCCAAAAAAACTTGCAACTATTACACTTTTTCTGTTGCCGAAAGATTCTTTAAAATTAAATTTTTTCATCAATGTTTTATTGTATCATCACCGGCTTCTTTGGGCATTAACAAATGCCTTCTTTTCCTCTGTGGATAATTCAAATCCGCTTTTTCCTTTTTTGATGTCCTTCATATAAACCCTGGTTCTGTCCCTCGTGTGTAAACTGGTAATGATAATTCCCGAGTCATGCGAGTCGAGAATTGCCAAACAGAAACTATGATCCCCTCCAAGTTCCTTAAACGGGTTAAATCTCACCAAACCAATTTTTTGTATATGGAACTTGCTGTCATCCTCTATAAGGTCAGCCCTTCTTTTCAGAATCTTTAATTCGTCAGTGTTGCCTTCCCCCCTGGCTAAAATTTTTTCCAAAACTTTTTTAAGATCGGCGACTTCAACTCCTTTGGTAAGTTTATTAAAAAGGGCAATGTAACGATAAAGAAAAAGACTTAGCGCTAGAAGCCAAACACCGAAAACTATAAAGATAACGTAACCAAGGTTTTGCATCCGGTTTTGGCAGGCTCAGTCATTTTTACATCTTGAAAAGTAAGTGTCAAGGAGATATAGAAGAAGATGTGGCAATCCACCGGACACGAAAAAATAAGGAAAATCCGCATTATGGATTCTTGGTTTCTTGGCAACCTGGCGACCATTCTCAGGCACATGTCAAGGGGGAATCAAAATCTGAAAAGTTCCCTTCTCCAGCCACACCCAGGCACGGCGAAAATGCCGTATCTATGGCACAAGGCACATTAGCCTCGGGTACCAAAAAGGGTATCATTAGAAGCCTGATTCTGATTAGCTTCATCTTAATCCTGGAGCTGGTGGTATACTTAGCCTGGAACAAGTTCGTTCTGTCCTGAGGATAGGAGGTGAATATTTATGATGTACTGTGTAAAGTGCCGCGCCAAGAGAGAAGGAAAAGACGCACAAGAAGTTACCATGAAGAATGGTAAGAAAGCTACAAAGGCTGTTTGTGAAGTCTGTGGCACAACAATGTTCAAGATCGGAGGGAAATAACCTTTAATCTTAGACACTTAAAGCAAAAGGGCACCGGTATGACCGGCCCCTTTTGTGTTCCCCACTGAAATGTATTTTGCTAAAGTATTCAAAGTATTCAGAAAACATTATGTGCTGGTTCCCCTTGAAATCTTTGGCTCGGATCCATATAAAACTTTAGTTTCGACACTTCTTTCTGCTAGGACAAAAGACGAAGTCACTCTTGAGGCATGCAATCGTCTGTTCGCCAGGGCAAAAAATTTAGGGCAGTTGAGTAAATTAGAAATTGAAACAATTGAAAAGTTGATCTACCCCGTGGGTTTTTACAAAACGAAAGCGAAGCATCTCAAAAAATTGTCAAGCCTGATTACGGAGGTACCAGAGACCGCGGAAGAACTGATAAAACTCCCGGGAGTGGGTGTAAAAACTGCGAATCTAGTTTTAAATAGGGCTTTCGACATCCCCGCGATAGCGGTGGATACTCATGTTCACAGAATCAGCAATTTACTTGGTTGGGTTCAGACAAAGAATCCCGAGCAGACAGAAAAAGAATTGACCAGGATCCTCCCTAAAAGATATTGGCCGGATACGAACAGGTTGTTTGTCAGTATCGGCCGGCGGTTTAGCTCAAAGAAAAAATTGGAAATGTTTTTGGAAAAAGAGAAACTGATTTAGATTGTATTTATTCAGCATATATTATCGTCACGGGACCATCCAAAACCACCTCTATCTTCATGTGATCACCGAAACTGCCGGTTTCGACGGTCAGGCCGTAACCTCTTAGTTTATCCAAAAGTAGTTCGTAAAGTTGTCTTGCGCGTCTCGGCTCTTCCGCATTTATAAAACTCGGCCTGTTGCCTCCTGAAGTGACCGCATGGAGGGTAAATTGGGAAACGACGAGCATACTGCCGCCAACATCGGCTACCGTTAGATTCATCTTGTTTTCGGTGTCCGGCATAATGCGGAGTTTGGACAGTTTAGCAGCAAGCGAATTGACGTCTTTTTCCGTATCGCCTTTTTTGATACCCGCGAGAATAAAAAGCCCCTTGCCGATTTCCCCCACGACGGAACCCCCATCAACTTTTAACACCCTGGCCTTTTTGACCCTCTGTACAACAAGTTTCATAAGGCTATGATACACCAATTCTGATTTTTTAACCCGTATTGTAGAGTCTTTCCAAACGCTCTGTTATAATACTTCTCAATCGTGACGAAAGCCAAACTCAAATACAAAAGGGTTCTTCTAAAGCTTTCGGGGGAATTGTTCGGTGAAGATAAAGGTAAAGGAATCGATTTTGACCGCTTCAAGCAAATTTCTTCGCAAATAACCAGAATTTGGAAAAAGACTGGGATTGAACTGGTGATAGTTGTGGGAGGAGGAAATATCTTCAGAGGAAGAGAAAGGGCCGTTGAGGTAGATGAAGCCGCCGCCGACTATATGGGAATGCTGGCAACCGTCATAAATGGCATGGCACTCCAGGATGCTCTGGAAAGGAGCGGCGCTCCAACCAGAATGATGACAGCATTCGAAATCAGAACCGTGGCCGAACCTTATATAAGAAGAAGGGCCATAAGGCATATTGAAAAGGGCAGAATTGTAATATTTACGGCCGGGACTGGAAACCCATTTTTCACCACCGATTCCGGAGCGGCCTTAAGGGCTATCGAAACGTACTGCGATGTTATTTTAAAAGCCACCAACGTAGACGGGGTTTATTCCGAAGATCCCAAGAAAAACCCAAATGCCAAATTATATAAAAATATTACCTATCAGGAGGCTATAGAAAAAAATCTCAATGTAATGGATGCCACCGCTTTTGCTCTTTGCCAAAAGCATAAATTGCCGATAATCGTATTTAATATCGAAAAACTTAACGATGTGGACAAGCTCCTTCAAGGGAAGTTATTTGGTACCTTTGTCTCCTAAAAACTGAAATTTGAGCCGATTTCTGCTATAATGACACCGCTCTGGGGAAAGGATGATCGCGCCGGTATTTATTTGCCGGTGAGGAAAGTCCAGGCAGCAGAAAGCAGGGTGCCGGGCGTAAGCCCGGGACAGGCTCGGGGCAACTCGGGTTTGGCCAGTACAGAGCCACAGAAACTATGTCGGTTCTTTTACCCTAAAGGTAGAAGAAAACGAGTGAAAAGGGGCAATCCTCCCCGCTGCAACCTCCGAACGGGACGTTTGAGGTGCTTTCCCAAGTCCCAAGGTCAGAGGGCATCAGACAGATGATCGTCGAAAAACAGAACCTGGCTTACTCTTTCCCAGAGTACAAAGGAGCTCATCGAAAGGTGAGCTTTTTTATTGGGAATAACTGAAGTTTAATTCTCGCAAAAGAATCACTCCCCGCGATTTGACTCTATAACTGTTTGCATAAAGGGGAGTGTCTACTGCTACCTGAAAAGTCCTTGTAGAAAGATTGTATCTCTCGAGAATATATTTTGACAGGTTTTTTGCGCCAGAAAGTTTTAAGGCTGACCAAATCCCACCCCAATCATTATTATCAACTTGAATTTCATCGTCAGGCAACCTTATCCATTTCCCAACCAAAAAGCGCATAATATTCGGGTTTCGTCTTAAACCTAACGATTCTAAATTTACGGTAACCACTTTGAATAATAACGGTCTTAAAACCCCATCAACTTCTTCCCAACCGAACGGTTTGAATTTACAATACTCGTTTTCAAATTCTTGAGGCCGATCACCCAAACGCCTTTCCATCACGCAGCAATTGTACACTAAGGCAAAAGTATTTGCCGTTATTCCTTGGCTATTAAGTACTCTTTAACCAATACCTGAAGAGTTATTACGAGGGGAACCGAAATAATTACACCCGTTATGCCTAAAAGTCTGGCACCAATCGCAATGGAAACCAAAACTACAAGGGGTGAAACCCCAACCGACTTTTCCATAATCTTGGGTACCAAAACATAGCCTTCGAGTTGATGAACTAAAAATGCAACTGCAATTACCGAAAGTCCTATCACCGGCGAAGCCCCAAACCCGATCAGTACTGCAGGAATGGCTGCAACGATTGGCCCCAAGATTGGAATAATGTCCAAAAGTCCCGATAATATCGCAAGCGGAAGAGCATAGGGAATCCCGATTAGGAAAAGCCCGATGTAAGTTCCAAGCCCAACAAAAAACATCAAAAGAAGCTGTCCCCTTGCCCATTTACCGATTTTGTTTTCCCAAGCGTTTATAACTCTGATTATTCGCTGTTTTTTGGTCTCCCCGAACAGCAGCCCCATCTGGTCATGAAATTTGTCATGCGTCAAAAGCATATAAAAAGAAAAAACCAAGACTGTTACGACGGATACCACGTTTGAAAATATCGAAACGGTAAAATTTAACAACTCACCGGGGATAGCCCCCAGCTGGGACAAAGCACCACTGGCTACCAAATTACTACTTATCGAGGAATCAACCCCAATGCCCGCCAAGTAGGAAGGAAGGACGTTAACAAAATTTGTCGTTTGTTGTGCAAGCGTCGGGGCGATGAGAGCGATCATTCCCCCCAAAATCCCAAGAACCAAGATATAAGTAACAAGAACCGAGATTGCTCTGGGAATTTTAATTTTGGTCAGTATTGTTACCAAAGGTTCCAAAATCGTCATCAGGAGGAGTGCCACAAAAAGCTGCAAAATAATATCGCGGATAAAATACAAAAACCAAAGTCCGAGTAGGAAAAGGACTGTAAAAACCACGGTTCTATGGGATATCTCTACCTTTTTCAACATTCTATGCTTCTATTCTATCAGAAGAGTACCATTTTTCGACCAATTTTTCTACATTTTCGGGATAATCTGCCGAGGTGATATTAAACCAACGAATCCGTTTGTCCTTCTTAAACCAAACCATTTGCCTTTTTACATATTTCTTTTCTTCCGTTTCCCATTCTCTTACTACTTCCGCTTGACTCCTCCCATTGCCGAAATAATCTTTCCATTGCCTGTAGCCCATCGACGACATTGAGGGCATTTCCCAGGTAACGTGTTTTTTCAGAAGATCCTGAATCTCTTTTTTAATTCCCGCCCTTACTCTGTCTGCAACTCTCAACTCAATTCTTTTAAAAATCAGCTTTTCCGGAGCCGTCAGCCCAATTAGATTAACCGTGAGGTCTTTTTTTCTGCTCTCCATTTCTTTCTCTTTTTTAATATTATTTATTTTCCACATGGCTACTTCGATTGCACGAATCAGCCGTCGGGGATTTTTTTTATCGGATGCGTTCATTTGTCCAGCCTTGAGAGAATCCATCTGGGCAAGCTTTTCAAATAGTTCCCCCGGCGGCATCTTCTCCAGATTTTTTCTTAATAAATTATTTTTGGGGACAGAGGCTGTAGGAATTCCATCAACCACCCCCCTTATGTAAAGACCGGTTCCTCCGACCAAGATCGGGGCTTTCCCCCTTTTGATAATGTCCAAAATTACTCTTTCGGCGAACTTAATATATTGTGCCACGTTAAACTCGTGTCTTGGGTCAGCCAAGTCATACCCCCAAATTTTTACACCTCCCACTTCATAGTATCCGTACTTTTGAAACCACGGCAGCTTTATTTTTACCCCTTTCGGAAGATCTTTTCCGGTTCCGATGTCCATCCCTCTATAAACTTGCCGGGAGTCGGCGGAAATAATCTCCCCGTTAATTTTTTTGGCGAGGTCAATTGCCAGAGTAGTTTTGCCGGTAGAGGTTGGTCCGCAAATAACCAGTAATTTACAGGGGTTTTGACTAGCCAAGCTTTGCTTATTCATATTTCTAGCTGCTGGCACTGGAATATTTGGTCAAGGCGTAATTCCAAAATCTGAGGGCAACGAATACAGCAAGTATACCGACAATAAATGCTAATATGATTCCCATTGCGCTCATCGTTCCCATCATCGCTTTAGCTGGAAGGGTAATCATTATCCCAACAGGCAGAAGGTAAGTTAAGAATGCGCGCAACGGCTGTTGATAAATATCAATAGGAAGCCGTCCCAAACTTGTCAAATCTCTGTAAATCATAATCGTATGATCGACCTCAAGGGTCACAATTGCAAAAGAAAGAACGATTACATGAAATGCGGCGGCGATCAATAAGCCGTTCAGAAGAAGAACCAAATAATAAAAAACACTTATAAAGGATGGGTGAAGCAGAGACCCGAAATATATCGTTGCGGCAACAAGAGGTGGAATTGTAACTAAATCGATTACATCAGCTGCCCCCATCAAAACTCTGAAAAGTGGGTTTAGGGGTTTAGCCAAAACCAGATCAAAATCGCCGTTTATAATCATTGGCCTGAATCTGTAAACCTCTCTAAATAAAAACTGTGATATGACATCAATAATGTTAAATGTGAGAAAGAAAAATATCACTTGGTTACTTGAATAACCGGCTAATGTTTTCGTTCCAAGAAGCAGGAAATAAAGAAATCCAAAGAAGAAAATAAATCTCAGTACTTTCCCGATTAAAAATACCGAAAGAGCAAGTTTTTGGTCAATAATCGCGGAAAAAGAGTTCCTGCTCATCATCCACCAGATTTTAAAATATTTTTTTATCTTTTTAGTCATGTTGGCTATCGACCTATTGCTTGGTATACCTTAAGCCCCTTTTGCCAAATAAACTTAAGGCTAAACCACAAAACCCCCGTCCATGCCAGGGCAACCATTAAGCCTCCCATAAGCGCTGAGCCTTGTATGTTTCCCAGGTAAACCTGAACCGGGAAGTAAATTAGGTACGGAAAAGGGGTCGCCATAATAAACGACTGAAGTCCCTGGGGCAAGATATTTATGGGAAAAAGCGCCCCTGAAAAAGCTTCAATTATTACTACAGTAACGAGAAAATGGGAACCCCATCCGATTTCCGGTGCCCAAAAGGGAATTGAACTAATTAGAAAAAGAATGAAAAAGTAAATCATAATTGCCAAGATGATGCTTGCCGTAAACGCAAGTAAGGCAACCGTATCCCCCTGAAAGAAAAAGGGGGGCCTTAAAATCAGAAAAAGAATAATAAATTCTGCTCCCGCAAAAATCAGGTTCAGGACTTTGCTGGAAACATCCCTTGTAAACCAATATTTTAAGTAACTTAGAGGCTTTAATAGATAATTGGATAAATCCCCTTGTGCTATGTCTCTGGATACGTCCATAGCGCGGGCAGAAAAAACCAGAGCTCTTACTATCATTATCGCAAAGACATATGTAAGAATCTTTGCCCTATCGTAACCAAAAATTTGGGTTCCGGGGCCCGCAAATACCGTACTCCATAGAAAATAAGTCAAAAGTATCTGAAATACGTTTCGGACCCTCCACAAAACAAAATTCAAGCGGTATGCAAACTCTTGCTGAAAAGAGATTCTGAAGATACCCCAATATTTTTTCATCTTTTAAGACCGCCCTTAAATGCTTTCCGGATTACGTCTTCTATGGGGATTTCTTCTATGGTCAGGTCATCAACCGGAAAGTTTTGAAGAAGTTCCGAAGCAGCAACTGCACAAGCTGCACGGGGAACCGATAAAATTACCTGGGGAAAAGCAAGTTTTTTAACTTTGCCTATTTTCTCTATGTCCGCAATTCCGTCTTCTTTGGAAAGAGTTGCTTTTATAATCTTCTCCTTTGCGTATTTGGTCACCAGTTCTTCAAGGGCTCCGTCAAAAAGAATCTGTCCTTCATTAATGACAATCACACGTCGTGCCAGATCCACCAGATCATCCATGTTGTGCGATGTAAGAAGAATTGTTGCCCCGTACTTGCTATTGTAATTATAAATAAAATCCCGCATTTTTTGCTGAGCAATAAGATCCAATCCTATTGTCGGTTCGTCTAAAAATAACACTTTCGGTTTGTGAAGAAGTGCCGCGGTAAGTTCCATCCGCATACGTTGCCCTAAGGAAAGTTTACGTACCGGGGTTTCCAGTAGTTTTTCTAAATCCAAAAGTTCCACCAACTCCTTAAGATTTTCCTGATAGGAGCGGGTGGGGATTTCGTATATTGCCCTATTTAGCTCAAATGTTTCCATCGCCGGCAGGTCCCACCAAAGCTGATTTTTTTGACCCATGACAAGGGAGATCTGCTTTAAAAACTCGGGTTTGCGTTCCCAAGGGTCAAATTCCAAAACTTCGACAAATCCGCTGGTAGGATAGAGAAGCCCCGATAAAGTTTTGAGAGTCGTGGTCTTGCCCGCTCCATTCGGGCCGATAAAACCCACCAACTCTCCTGGCTGAATTGTAAATGAAACTCCCCTTAGGGCATGCACTTCCTTTTTTTTCGGAGATATAAGGGATTTTATGGCACCGGTTAACCCCGGTCCTTTCTCAGTTATCTCAAAATTTTTAACCAGATTATCAACAATAATTGCGCGGTTCATTAACGAAGTATAACATTAGCAAACAGTTATCTCGAAACTTGTCTTTTGAGCTTCTTTCCCGGAGTAAAACGGGGGGATCGGTGCGATTTTATGGTAACCATTTTTTCGGTTTTGGGGATTTTAACCGTTTTGCCTTTCATGGTGATAACCCTGAAAGTGCCAAACCCTGAAAGAACTACTTTTTCACCTTTGGCGAGAATGCGTCCGACTTCATCTAAGAAAACCTCAACCGCTTCCTCCGCGGCTTTTTTTGTTAAATGGGCTTTCCTTGAAACCTGATCAATCAAATCGGTTTTGGTCATTCTGCGAAGAAGCATAAATGAATGTAGGGAAAATGTCAAGCTATCGGGATTATTTACTGACAATATTCATCATTTCGATTTTATCGTGATTCGAAACTCTCCACCAACTGCCCTCTAAATCATCACCATAAAAGCCCCCACGAAGTAGATGGCGTGCTATTTTGCCGAGGTAGTCTCCGTTGCACGGACTTCGCGGATAACAGAAACTTTTATCTGCCCCGCATATTCCGCTTCTTTCTCAAGTTTTCTGGCAATATCATGAGCAAGTACTGTCAGTTTGTCGTCATCGACCTCATCCGGGTTAACGATTACTCTAACATCACGCCCCGCCTGAAAAGCGTAAACGGTATCGATTCCGGAAAATCCGCTGGCCACTTCTTCTATCTTCGTCATTCTTTTTACATAATCTTCATGAGGTTCATATCTTGCTCCGGGACGGCTACCGGAAATGGCATCTGCCATCCAGACAATTACACTCTCGTTTGAGCTAAAGGGCCTATCCTCGTGATGTTCGGCTACACAAGCGATAATCTCTTTGGGCATTCCGTACTTCTTCAGTAAATTTACACCGAGTTCAATATGATTGCCTTCTTCGTTGGTAATAATTTTCCCAACGTCGTGGAGTAAACAGCCAAGACGGACCACATCGGCATTGGCCCCCATTTCTTCCGCAATGGCGACTCCCATCTTTGTTTCCTCAATTGTATGAATTCCGAGGTTTTGGCCATAAGAGGTCCTAAATCTAAATCGTCCGATTATTCTCATAAGTTCCACCGGCAAATTAAATACACCGCACTCGTGGCAAATTTTCTTGCCTTCTTCAAGTAACACGTCTTCCATGTCGGCCTTTACTTGCCTAATTACTTCCTCAATTCTTGAGGGCTGGATTCTGGCATCCCTAATTAAAATCTCGAGAGCGCGTTTTGCTATCTCACGCCTCACGGAATCGAACGAAGAAAGCCTTATTTCGTTGGTTTCGTCAATTTCTATCTCAACCCCTGCCTCTTTTTCGAAAGTTCTGATATTTCTGCCTCCGGCTCCTATTATCCTGCCTTTTACGTCCTCGTTGGGAACTGTTACCGAAGAAACCGTGTATTCAGCCACATAGCCCGTGGCACCATGCTTCATGGCATCAAGGAGAATCTCCCGGGCTTTATCACTCGCTTCCTCTTTTATCTTTTCCTCGGCGGCCCTGATTTTCTTGGCAATTTCACCCGTCAGATCGCTCTGTACCTCATCAAGGAGGGCCTTTTTGGCCTCATCAGGAGTCATTTTGGCCACTTTAGCCAGTTTTTCAATATATTCGTCTCTATTTGTCATAAGTTCAGAAGCCAAAGAAGATCCGCCTTAAACAAGGTGGGTTTGGAACGAAGAAGTTAATTTGAGTGTCTTCTTATCCATATCTTTGACTCTAAGGGGTATTCTACCTTTTTGGGGTCACTTTTTCAACCACATCCCACCCAAAGCCTTTCCCTGCCAGATATTGGGACATTTTTTGCCGGGCGATTCTTGGCTCAAGGTTTTTCCATTTGTAGGCTTTTTTCTCTAAAAGTTCCTTTGCCATTTTTTCTTCATCTACTTCTTGCCCCCCTAAAACCTCTTCGATTATTTCTTTATCAACTCCTTTGATTCTTAACTCCTGATTCAAAATCCTTTTTGGCTTGGGCTTGAAAGCCTGCCTTTGTTCCACCCACCACTTTGCAAACTTTTCATCATCGATAAGTTCCAAATGCTTCAACTTCCCCAATAATTTTTTGTGTAGGCTCTCATGGACTTTTTTGCGGCGGAAATAACCAGTTATTTCCCTTTCGCTCAAAAGTTTATCGTAAGTTTTTTGAAACTCAGATTTTTTAACAATTTCTTCAATTTCTTTTTCCGTCAGTTCCTGATCTACTTTCAAATGAAGTAAAACAAAGTTATCAAGATCAATTCCGAAACCGAATTTATCGTCAAGATAAACATTAACCCGGTTTTTATTTTTCTGCTGCTTAATCGAAGTAATTACCGGCACAAATTTAGATTACTCTTCTTTTTCCTCTTCTCCAATTTCTTTCGGAAGTTTTTTGCCTGAGGCGACCATTTCGCGGATTTTTTTGTCAATCTCATCTGCAAATTTCGGATGATCTTTAAAGTAAAGTTTTGCGGCTTCTTTGCCTTGAGCTATGGGCTTGCCCTCGTAATTAAAGAATGATCCGCTCTTGCCGATTAGTCCGAGTTCCAGACCCACATCGAGTAGCCCTCCGGTCTTACTTATTCCCTCGGATTCCATAATATCGAACTCCGCGACCCTTAGGGGAGGTGCAACTTTATTTTTAACTATGCGGGCACGGTGGCGTGAGCCGATTACTTTTTCTCCCTCCTTCAAAACTTCAATTCTCCTTAGGTCAATTCTTACCGAGGAATAAAACTTCAGAGCAAGGCCTCCGGGAGTTGTTTCGGGATTTCCAAACATTACTCCGATTTTTTGCCGGAGTTGGTTGGTAAAAATCAGAACGGTTTTTGATTTACTTATGGCACCGGTTAATTTTCTAAGAGCTTGAGACATAAGTCGGGCCTGCATCCCCATGACTGCGTCCCCCATTTCTCCCTCAAGTTCTGCACGCGGTACAAGTGCCGCAACAGAATCAACCACAACAACATCTATTGCTCCCGAACGGATTAAAGTTTCCGTAATTTCTAAGGCCTGCTCGCCGGTATCCGGCTGGGACATGAGAAGATTATCCAGGTCCACCCCGAGTATTTCGGCACGTTGAGGGTCAAGGGCATGTTCCGCATCTACAAAGGCACATTGTCCGCCTTTCTTCTGGGCTTCGGCAACAACTGCCAGGGCCAGCGTGGTCTTACCAGAGGCCTCAGGACCGTAGATTTCCACGATTCTGCCTCTTGGTAATCCTCCAACTCCCAGTGCCAAATCAACCGCTATGGAACCTGTGGAAATAACATCAATTTTGTATTTCTCGCCCTCGCCGCCAAGGCGCATGATTGAACCTTTTCCGTATTGTTTTTCAATCTGGTCCATCGCCAAACGGATTGCTTGAAGTTTTGCGGAGCTGCCCTCTTGTTTTACCGGAGCCTCTGTTTCGGGTTTTTTGTGTTTCACCATTCCGCTATCTTTTTACAATGGTTTAAAATAAAAAGCAACAAGTAAAAATACCCGACTGTTTGTCGGGGTGCTGAGAATTGAACTCAGTTCGGACGCACCCCATGCGCCCATTCTACCGGTGAACTACACCCCGTAACTCAAAGCTATTTTAACACAACGGGAAGCTTAACGCTTTGGGGACTGTTTCTTTCTGCGACTCTTTCCGCCCATTCCGACCATTCTTCTCTGACGAATGCGTGAGTCACGGGTAAGAAGATTAAGTTTTCTTAAGGTTGCCCTATTTTTATCGGGTGCGACTTTTACCAGGGTTCTGGAAATAGCCAGTACTACGGCGCTTAACTGTCCTTCTTTTCCGCCTCCTAAGACTCTCCCGGAATAATAATATTTCTCGGAGCTTTCTGTGGCACCGAAAGGTTTGGCGAGAGCCTTTTTGGCAATTTCACCCGGGAAATATTTTCCCTCCGGCATTCCATTGACCATGTTTTCCCCTTTGCCGCGATAAAGCCTGACGCGGGCACTGCTTTCTTTCCTCCGACCAACTCCATATGTATAATCTATCTTTTTAGTCCTTGCCATTATTTTTTAAATTCTTTCTCGTACGGGTTTTTATCCCCAGCCACAACTTTTAATCTTAGCATTCTGGGATCTCTTAATCGATTAATGGGAAGCATCCCGGCTACGGCATGTTCAATAATCCGCTCCGGATGCTGTTCCATCATCATTTTATATTTTTTCGCCTTGAATCCGCCCGGATACCCCGAATGTGTTATGTATTCCTTTTGGGAGGCTTTTCTGCCGGTTACCATAATTCTTTCGGCATTAATCACGACTACATAGTCTCCCACATCCATATGACGGCTAAAAGATGCTTTACCCTTACCCATCAAAAGTCCTGCAATTTTTGTGGAAAGTCGGCCCAAAATCTCATCCTTTGCATCAATTAAGTGCCATTCTCTTTTAATATCTTTTGGTGTGGGTGAATAAGTCTTCATTTTTCGTTTCGCACAGAACCAAGGTGGCCTTTAAGCTTTCTCCTTTCCCTTTACTGGTTTTTCGGTTTTCTTCTTTTTTTCTTCAACCTTTTTGCCTTTTTTTCCTACCTCCGGCTTCTTTTTCTCCCCGTACTCTATTTTTTCCGTCCATTCCATTTTAACCATTTGGGCATTGTCTCCAACTCTTCTTGGAAGTGAAATTATTCTTATAAACCCAGAGTTTTTTGCCAAAAAAGCTTTGACTACTTTCTGGAATAAAATATCGGTAGCTTCCCTTGCATTGTCCAGATTACTCATAACTTTTCTTCTTGCGGCAACGCTTCCGGTTTTAGCCAGGGTTACCATCTTTTCCACACTACCAACAACCGCCTTTGCTTTCGCACGAGTGGTTACAATACTCCCGTTTACTATCAGGCTTTGGGTCAAAGAAGCGAACAGGGCCTCCCTGGCCGGCCGACTACGGGAAAGTTGTCTTCCGAACACACGCTTATTCATAATCTTACTTGATGGCGAGGAACTCGACTCCCTTTGTTCCGAGCGCAGCAGCTATAATCTTGAGGGACTTTTCTCCCAAATTTCTCACCTTGACCAGATCTTCCTTCTTGGCATAGGCAAGCTGCTCAACCGATTCAAAACCGGCCTTGATAAGAGCATTGGCGACCCTTGTGGGAAGACCTATTTCCTCTACGGAAAGCTTTCCGGTAAGCCCGAGTTCGTCTTTAGGAGCTTCTGCAGGCTTTTCAACTTTTTTGGGATTAACCACCTGGCCAAAATAAGACACAAGAATCTTTGCGGATTCTATCAATGCGTCTCCGGCATCCAGAGTTCCATCCGTCCAGATCTCCAAAAGCAATTTATCGTAATTTGTAAGCCGTCCGACACGGGTTTCCTCAATTTTGTAGCTTACCCTTTTTACAGGTGAGAAAGAGGCGTCAACAGGAATCAGCCCGATTGTTTCTCCCAACCGGTCTTCTGCGGGTGAATAACCGACGCCGCCTTCGATAACGATATCCGCGGAGAGTTTTGAACCTTTGTTTATTGTCCCCAAAATCAAGTCGGGATTTACTACCTTGATGCCTCCTCCGACTTTAATTTCGGCTGCGCTGAATTCACCTGGTTTTGATACCTCCAGAGTGGCTTTAACGGGCTTTTCGACCTTTCCTGAAAATCTTACCTTCTTGAGGTTAAGGACAAACTCAACAATGTCCTCCTTCATGCCTACCAGGCTCGAAAATTGATGCTTAACACCGGCAATTTTAACTGAAGTAACGGCAATTCCGGAAAGTGAAGACAGAAGAACACGCCTTACGGAGTTGCCAACCGTGAGCCCATAGCCCTGTTCCAGCGGGGAAATGATAAATCTGCCATAGCCAAACTCCTTCTTTTCTTCTTTGATCTCAAACATTGGTTCGTTCATTTTTCTTTCAAAATACAGTCTTAGCTTTAAGACTAGGGTGTATTATAACCCAAGGCTAATTGGGAATCAAGGACGGCTTATCTAGAGTAGAACTCAACTATATCCTGCTCGCTTATAGGCTCGGTTATATCCTCCCTTTTGGGTAAGGCGGAAACCTTGCCCACAAGTGCTTTACGCTCCAACCAGGCGGGTATTTTTATGTCTTTCTCTTCGGTGGCTTTTTTAACCTCAGGTATTGCGAAGGCTTTGGAATCAATCGAAACCGTATCCCCGATAACCAATTTATAGGATGGAATATTAACTTTTTTACCGTTGACTAAAACATGCCCGTGGGACACCATCTGTCTGGAAGCCGGCCTGCTGGGAGCAAACCCAAGGCGGAAAACAACGTTGTCCAAGCGCTTCTCGAGATTCATAAGTATCGTTTCGCCTGTGTTTCCCTTAGTCCTAAGAGCATCCTCAACATACCTTCTGAACTGCTTTTCAAGAATTCCATAAATCCTTTTGACCTTCTGTTTTTCCCTAAGCTGCCTACCGTATTGAGAGGCACCGCGGAGGCCTTTGGGTCCATGAACTCCGGGCGGCACGTTGAGCCTCGTTAATTTGGCTCCAGCGCTAAATATGTCGAAATTTTCGCGCCTGCTTAATCTGTCTTTTGGTCCTACGTATTTTGCCATAGTCTATACTCTCCTTTTCTTTTTCGGTCTCGGTCCGTTATGAGGAACCGGCGTAATATCCGCAATTAAAGAAATCCTAACCCCTGCGGCCCTTACCGCCCGAAGCGCGGCATCCCGCCCCGCACCGGGGCCTTTTACATAAATTTCAACTTCGTTTACTCCAAAATCATTTTTAGCCTTATTCAAAACACTCTCGACGGCAGTCGTGGCTGCATAAGGAGTGGCCCGCCTTGTGCCTTTAAATCCCGAGGCGCCCGAGGAGCCCCATGCTAAAGTCTCGCCCTGCGCATTCGTTATGGTTACCAAGGTGTTATTAAACGACGCGGAAATGTAAATCCTGCCCAAACCGACCTCTTTTTTTATGTTTTTAGCCTTAGTTGCCATATTACTTCTTCGCTGCCTCCGTTTTAGCCGTAGTCATCTTTGAAAGCATTTCCTTCTTGAATGCTCCGACGGTCTTTCTCTTTCCCCGTTTCGTACGAGCGTTTGTTCTGGTTCTTTGACCCCTAACCGGAAGGCCCTTGGTGTGCCTTAATCCTCTATATGACCCTATTATTTGCAGTCTTTGGATATTCCCTCTTACTGCTCTCGCCAGGTCTCCCTCAATTTGATATTTATCAAGCTCGACTCCGATTTTATTCACTTCGTCGGCGGTTAAGTCTGATATTCTCTTTTTAACATCAACTCCGGCAGCCTTGATGATCTTTTTCGACAACGGCCAACCAAGGCCTTTTATTTTGGTTAAGGCGAAATCTACTTTCCAACTATCCTGTAGGTCTATTCCGGCTATTCTTGCCATATTATCCTTGACGTTGTTTATGCCTGGGGTTTTTACAAATAACGTATAAAACGCCCTTGCGTTTGACAATCTTGCAGTCTTTGCATCTTAAACTAATCGAGCTTTGTACCTTCATGCTTAAAATTTGTACACTATCCTGCCCCTGGCCTCGTCGTAGGGCGTCATTTCAACTTTCACCCTGTCTCCAGGAAATATTCTGACGTAGGCTCTCCTCATCCTACCTGTCAAAGTGGCCAAAATCAGCCTCCCATCCGACAAGGTTACCCTGAACATCGTATTGGGAAGGGCGGCAGACACGGATCCTTCTACTACTACTACGTTTTGGGTTTTCATCTCGTTAACACTTTTGGTCCTTTGCCCGTGACCGCGACAGTATCCTCAAAAAGTCCTGATATTTTACCATCACGCATGCCAATTGTCCACCCGTCCTCCGAAAGTTCCACCTTGTCGCTTCCCTGGGTATACATGACTTCAATGGCCAAAACCATACCCTTCTGGATTTTTGGACTTTCCTCTCTCGAACCAGGCACAAAACAGGGGATCTGGGGCTCTTCATGAAGATCTCTTCCGACCCCGTGGCCGACCAAGGCTTTTATCGTTGTGTAGCCTCCCGCCTCTATCGTCTCCTCGATGGTTTTGGAGATATCATAAATGTGGTTACCCTCTTTAGCCGCCTTCAGGGCTTTATTTAAGGCTTCTAGACCGATATTGAAAAATTTTTGATTTTCGGCGGTTAAATCAATCCCAACCGAAATGGAAGTATCCGTATGAAAACCTTTAAACCATATCCCCACGTCGATGCTGACAAGGTCTCCCTTTTTAAAAATTACACTTGAACCGGGGATTCCGTGAACTAAGCCCTCGTTCACATTAATGCAGGTTGCCCAACGATACCCGGGCACTTTTTTAAAGGAAGCTTCCGCTCCCTCTTCTTTTATCAAACGCACTGCCAGCTCTTCAATATCAGAAGCTTTTACACCCGCTTTGACGGCATTACCGAGGGCGTTTTTTACTCGAGCAAGTTTTTTACCCCCTTCAGCCATGATTTCTATTTCGGAGTCGCTTTTAAGAAGAATCATCTACTCATCCTTTCCTCTACCGTCCTTGCCAGATCCTGAAAAATCGCATCAATCGGGCGCTCCCCATTAACCTCGATAACTTCGGTTACTTTCTTAAGCTCGGCAATCATGGGTTCGGTTTGCTCTTTATAAAGAGAAAGTCTTTTTTTAATCGCCTCCGGCTTATCGTCCTCCCTTTGAATTAAAGCCGACACGTCTACTCCCGCCGGCGGTTTATCGGTAATGAGATTGTAAATTTTGCCGGTTGCCGGATCCTGCCTTCTTGCGGAAAGCCTCCGGACCGTCTCGGTTTCACTTATGGTTAATAGCATCACCAAACTTAAATTCACTTTTTTATTTTCCATCCATCCTTTAAACGCCTCGTATTGTTCAAGGGTTCTGGGAAACCCGTCAAACAAAATATTGTCGTATAACCCGTTTTCGTCCAGGTATGTGGTAACGTACGAAGACATCTCCTGACCGGGAACAAGATTGCCTCCCGCCAAATATGTTCTGAGGTCTTCATTTTTTTCAGCCATCTTTCTCAAAAATGCACCGGCTTCGAAATACGAAAAATGGAATCTGTCGCAAAGAAGCCTCGCTTGGGTCCCCTTGCCCGAACCTTGCGGACCGATCAGAAGAATATTCACTTCGTAAATCCTCCGTATTTCTCCATTACAAGCTCTCCCTCCATCTCACGGATAAGCTGCAAGGCAACAGATACAAGGATTAAAACGCTGGTGCCCCCAATTGCAAGGTTTGTAGCACCCAAAGAATTTTGAAAAAGGGAAGGAAGAACGGCAACAAGTCCCAGAAAAGCTCCGCCCACAACCGTCAGGCGTGAAAGAACATGTCCGAGATATTTTTCGGTTTCTTTACCGGGCCTGATACCGGGAATAAATCCACCTCCTTTTTGCAAATTTTCGGCTACTTTTTCCGGATTAAACACAACCGCGGTATAAAAATAAGTGAATCCGAAGACCAAAAGGAAATAGATGACGTTATAAATCACTGATTGTGGGTTAAAGGCCGTGCTTATCGTTCTGGCGAAATTGGCGACTCCGGCGTTGGGGACATTTGCCAGAAACTGCCCCAGCATGGACGGCATAAGAACCAGGGATACGGCGAAAATGATTGGGATAACCCCCGCCTGATTTAGCCTGAGAGGAAGATAAGATGAAGCTCCAAGGCCGCTTTCGGTACGGCGCTTGGCATAGTGGATTGGAATTTGCCGGGCTGCCTCGCTTACAAAAATAACAAGGCCTACAACAACAACGGAAATCACTACGAATAATATTATTTTAAAGATATCTTGGGATTGGAAAATGCTGGCGGACTGGCCGAGAGTAACCGGAAGTCTTGCCACAATTCCGGTAAAAATCAGGAGAGATATTCCGTCTTTAAAACCGTATTCGCTAATGAGTTCCCCCAGCCAAACAGCAAAAATTGTTCCGGCCGTCATTGTTATGACCAAAGCCAAAAGCTGGAGCGGGTCAAGAGTGGTAATAACTTTTTGTCCCTTGAGAAGCGCATACATTCCGAAGGCCTGCAGAGCAGCCAGAGGAACTGTCAGAAGCCTGGTGTACTGATTGATTTTTTCCTGCCCGTACTCTCCCTCTTTTTGTAGTTCCTCAATTGCAGGAACAACATAACCCAAAAGTTGGAAAATAATGGAGGCGTTGATATAAGGGTTTAGGCCTAAAGCCAGAATAGAAAAGTTGGCTAACGTGCCTCCCGAAAAAATGTCGAGAAGGGAAAGAAGCGGGCTTCCGGCAAAAAGCGCTGCAAGCGAGGATTTATCGATTCCGGACGCGGGAATGTGCCCCGCCAACCTAAAAACAACGAGGACAACGGCCGTAACAAGGATTTTTTTCCTTAGGGAAGGAGTTTTGACTACTTTTGAAAAAAAATGTACTACCGACTTAAGCATAATATTGGTCAATTATATCCCAAACCTGATCCTAAAAACAGAGGAGTTAATCCCAATCTGATTCGATAAAGGGAACGCCGTCTTTGTAATTTTCAATTACATTTTTGATATAGGGCAGGGTATTTTCCGGAAGACTGTCAATCGGGAACCAACTCATATCATCACATTTGTCCGGTTCCTTAACCTGCGGTTCCCCTTCCCATTTTTCAGCCAGAAAAAAGAAGTCCATATATTCCTGATCACCGGAATTTCTGTGAAGCACTTTTACGGGCTTTAAGTCCTCCTTCGCGACTTTGATTCCAGCTTCCTCGAAAGCTTCCCGTATCATCGAATCCGAAACTTTTTCTTTCCCGTCCAAATGCCCCGCAATAAGACTATATTTCCCATCCATCCAACCGGTATTGTATCTTCTGGAAAGAAGAGCACTCCCGTCTTTTATCAAAATGAGATAAACCGCGGCTCTAAGGGTAAACCTTTCGTTTGCCATAACCGAAGTATATCAAAAACATTTTGAGGAAGTTTCTAGAAAGTTATTTTGAAGCTTTAACTGGTTTTTCTGCAACTTTCTCAGAAACTTTGACAACTGATTTTTTGGAGGTGGAGACAGAGAACTTAAACTTCTTTTTGTTGTCGCCGATTCCGATAATTTTAACTCCGTGAAGTTTGGCCAATCTTTCTTTCAAAATCCCATGTTTAACCAATAGTTCAGTTGTGATCACGCTTCCTGCTGGCAAAGCTTCAAGCCGCTCGTATTTTATCGCGATCGGTTTGGTATTGACGTGGAATTTCCCTTTTCCGCGCATTTTGGGAAGTCTTTTCAAAAGAGACTTCTTCACTTTCATTCCTTCAAAAAGAACATTTACTTTGCCGCGGCTTTTCTGACCTTTTTGCCCACGGCTTGAGGTATGGCTTCCCTTGCCGCTTCCCATCCCGCGACCCAACCTCTTTTTTGATTTAGCTATAACTTTGGGTAACTGCGTCATATTATTTTCTCCTTGCCTCAACTATTCCCGAAATTGTTTCAAGTGCTTTCAAGGTTGCATAAACATTGGAAATTTTGTTTTTTGTTCCTAAAATCTTTCCGACTGCGTCACGAATACCCGCAGCTTCCAAAACCACTCTCATGGGTCCTCCGGCAATAATTCCGCTTCCGGGAGGAGCAGGTTTAAGTAATATTTTTGCCGCCGAGAATTTTTCGTTTACGGAATAGGGGATAGTCGTACCCGTAAGCGGAACGATAACCATTTTCCTCTTTGCCGCTTCAATTGATTTTCTGATGGCGCTTCGCACGTCCGTTGCTTTGGCGATGCCCACTCCGACTTTGCCCTTTCGGTCCCCGACAACAACAAGGGCGGAAAATCTTATCTGATTTCCTCCTTTTGTTTTTTTGCTGATCCTGTTAATTTGGACCACCGTTTCCTCAAACTCTTTCGGCGGGCCTTCAAAATTTGTGTTTCTGTTTCTGCTAAAACCCATGTTTATATTTGGTCTTTAAAAAACCAATCCTCCTTTTCTTGCTCCTTCGGCAAGAGCTTTGACTCTGCCGTGATACATAAATCCGTTTCTGTCAAAAACTACGGCTTTGATCTTTTTGGCCAGGGCTTTTTTGGCCAACTCCTCCCCAACTTGCCCCGCTACCATAGTTTTGGTTACCTTAGCCACTTTTTTAATCTTAATATCCGAAAAAGACAATAAGGTTTTTCCTTCCTCATCATTTATGATCTGGCCATAAATATGGGTATTGGAACGGAAAACTGAAAGTCTCGGACGCTTTGCGCTTCCGACAACTTTAGCCCTGACTCTCCTTTTCCTTTGCATGTATCTTTTAGCTTTTATTTCTTTGCTTCTCATATGAATATTAGGCTGCCGGGCCGGCTTTTGCAGCGGCTGCTTTACCAGCTTTTCTTCTTATAACTTCGTCTACATATTTTATTCCTTTGCCTTTATAAGGTTCAGGTGGCCTGACGCCGCGGATGATTGCGGCAACCTGCCCCACGACTTCCTTATTAATTCCTTCAACAGTAACTATTGTCTTTTCAACCTTGAAACTGATGCCTTCGGGGGCTTCAACCTTGACGGGATGATTATACCCTACGGTCAATGAAATTGTTTTGCCTATAACCTCCGCTTTAAAGCCCGTCCCGACCAGCTCAAGTTTTTTAAACCAACCCTCGGATACTCCTTTAACATCGTTGTTAATTAAAGCCCTCGTTGTGCCGTACAAAGAGGCGATATATTTGACAGATCCCTTTGCGGTGACTATAACTTCTCCATCTTTAACTTCCACATTGATCTCCGGGGGAAAATGTTTCTCCAGAGTTCCTTTGGGACCAACAACTTTTACAGTATGTCCACTGACCTCTACTGTAACTCCTACTGGTATTAAAATCGGTTGTCTTCCTATCTTGCTCATGGTAATACTGTGTCTATTTTTCCTTATGACCAAATTTCGGCAATCACTTCCCCGCCGGTCCTTGCTTTTACGGCATCTTTGGATGAAATAATTCCTTTTGGCGATGTGATAAGGTAAGTTGATGGGCCTTTTTTCTTGCCAATTTCGTCAGCCCCCATGTAAATTCTTAGGCCTGGTTTTGAGATAAGTTTGATGTTCATTATTACCGGCTTTTTGTTTTTGAAAGCCAGGGTGGCAGAAAGAATTCCTTTTTCCTTTTTGACGGTATCCAAAAAACCCAGTTTTTTAAGAGCATCCGCCATAGCCACAATTTGCTTCTCGGCTCTATATTCCAAAGATTTATTTCCGGCCATTGCGGCATTTTTAATCCTTATTAAAAAGTCCCCCATGGAATAATTTGAAAACATCTTTGTCATATTACCAGGATGCCTTTCTAACCCCGGGGATTTCGCCCTTTAGGGCATATTCCCTGAAACAAAGTCTGCAAATACCATATCTGCGCAGGTATCCACGGGACCTCCCGCAGAGTTTGCACCTATTGTGGTATCTGACTTTAAACTTTAATTTTTTAGTTTCTCTTACTTCCTTTGCTGTCGTGCTCATTTTTTGGTTTCCTCCTTGGTAAACGGACATCCCAAAAGCTCCAATAGTTTTTTTGATTTTTCGGGAGTTCCCGCAGTTGTAACTATGGTTATCTCCAATCCGTGGGCGGCAGCTGCCTTGGAAGGATCGACTTCCGGAAAAACCGTGTGTTCTTCAAACCCCAGGGTGTAATTGCCCATTTTATCAAAAGACTTCAAAGATACCCCCCTGAAATCACGGAGTCTCGGGAGAGCTATTGAAAAAAGCCGGTCCAAAAATGAATACATGCGCTCGCCCCTCAGGGTAACACTGAGCCCGACAGGCATCCCGGCACGAAGAGAAAAACTCGCGATCGAAACTTTGGCATTCCTTACCGAAGGAGTCTGCCCCGTAATGGCCGCAATATCACGCTTCAAACTGTCCATCTGCTGTTGATTTTTGGCGGCGGCTCCGACTCCCATATTGATAACCACCTTGGCAACTCTCGGAATTGCATGGATATTTTTTATGTCGAACTCTTTCGCGAGAGTTCCTTTTACTTCCTTTTCAAATTTTTCTTGTAATCTGGTGATCATTTTGTATCAATTTCCTTTCTGCACTTTTTACAAACTCTTACTTTGTCTTCCCCGGCAAATTTAAAGCCGACTCTGGTTATTTTCTTACATTTCGGACAAACAAGTGCAATCTTGCCAAAATCCAGGGGTCTTGGAATATCATAAACCCCACCCTTAACGTCACCAAAACCTTTGACGTGCTTTTTATAAAGGTTCACGCCCGGAATCAGAACTTTTCCTTCGGTAGGTAAGATTTTTTCAATTTTAGCCTCTCTTCCTTTGTCTTTTCCTATCATTATCTTGACTGTGTCACCTTTTTTAAATTTAATCATAGATTTTTCGGTACAAACTGTTAGACTACCTCCCTTGCCAATGACGCAATTTTATTGTAACCGGCTTCTTTAATTTCTCTGGCAATTGGGCCCAAGATCCTGGTTCCCCGGGGTAAGCCTTGTTTATCGATAACTACTCCGGCATTATCGTCGAACCTGACGTAGCTGCCGTCTTTCCTCCCAACCTCTTTGTGTGTCCTAACTATTAAAACTCTTACTTTTTCATGATCGGCTACAATACCTGCCGGGTCGGCCCCTTTGACAACTCCCCCTGCCGGGTCGGCCCCTTTGACAACTCCCAAGACAACATCCCCGAGACTGGCGAATCTGCCGACTCTTCCGGGAACTCCGATTATCATAATTCTCTTGGCTCCACTGTTATCCGCCGGTACCATCATTGTCCTTAGTTGCAACATATTACTTTGCCTTTCCTTTCTTTTCAGACACAATTTCTATTATTTTCCACTTCTTAGTTTTGGAATAAGGACGGCTGCCAACAAATTTAACATGATCGCCAACCGTAACCCCAGTCTCGTCGTGAACTTGATATTTGGTTATTCTTTTCAGCCTCTTTTTATAAAGCGGGTGAATGGTCATCCTCTCCACAGCAACAGTGGCGGTTTTGGCGGTTTTCGTTGCGATTACTTTACCGGTAAAAATTTTCATTTTTTAGTTTCAACTTCTTTGGGCTGCACTTTCTCAAGAATCTCTTTTTCGCGGATCAAGGTTAGTATTTTAGCAATTTCTGCCCGCAAATTCCTATACTGATCAATTCTTTGATTGTCTTTCCTTTTAAGTCAATGTAATCTTTTCTTTTCATGATAGAAATTAATCTTCTTCCCTGCTCACTATTTTTATGTCAATGGGTAACTTTGCGGAGGCTTTCCTAAATGCCTCCCGTATAATTACGGGGTCTGCCCCTGCAACTTCGAAAAGAATCATTCCGGGCCTGACAACTGCCACATAAGTGGAAATATCTCCTTTTCCTCCTCCCATTCTTTTTCCGGCGGGCCTGGATGTAATCGGCTTATCCGGAAAAATTCTTACCCAAACTCTCCCGCCTTTTTTAAGACTATGCGTAATTGTACGCCTTGCCGACTCAATCTGGGCAGAAGTTACCCAAGCTACCTCCTGGGCTTTCATGCCAAAATCTCCAAAAGAAATAACGCTTCCACGGGTGGCGGCTCCGCGCCTTCTCCCTCTGAATTCTTTTATGTATTTTCTTCGTTTTGGTTGTAACATTTTAATTTACTCCTGCTTTTTATGTATCCAGACTTTAACTCCGACGTAGCCTCTCTGGAGTAGCGCCGGAACCTGTGCATAATCAATGATTTCTCTTAAGGTTTGTGCCGGAACCGACCCCTGATGGAACTTTTCAACCCGGCTGATTTCCGCTCCATTAATACGTCCTCCGATAACCACCTTAACCCCCAGAGCCCCCGAGGCCATCACTCTTTCCATCGCCTTTTGCGTTGCGCGCCTGTGAGGTATTCTTCTCTCCATCTCCCCAGCGATTCTTTCTGCGACTAAATATGCCGATAGTTCCGGATTTTTAACCTCATTAATTCTGATGTCAATTTTAAGGTCTTTTACAACTTTGCCCCTGACTTCACTCATAATTCCCAAGATATACTTTTTAACATCCTCTATTCCGGTTCCGCCGCGGCCGATTACGACTCCTGGCCGGCTTACGGTAATGATTACTACCATGCTCTTTGGGAGTCTTTCAATTTCCACTCCGGTTATGCCCGCCAGCTTCAATTTTTTGGTAAGACCTTTTCTGATTCTTATATCCTCAATCAAAAAATCTTTGAAACTTCCCTGATCACCAAACCACCTTGATTTCCAAGGGAGGAAATGGCCTATTCTTATACCGGTTGGATTGACTTTTTGTCCCATATTATTTTTTTACCTCTTTTTCCTTGACCTTCTCGGCTGGTTTTTCAACTTTCACTTTTATCTCAGCCAGTTTTTCCTCTTTCTTTTCTGCCTGAGGCTTGGTTGATGCCAAAATTACTCTGATATGGCTCATTCTTCTTTTGAAAGGATGCCACATACCGCGGCTGGCAGCTCTTCCCCTTTTAAGTCTTGGTCCCTCACCTATCTGAATCTCCTTAAAAACCAAGTCGGTCTCACTTACTCCCGCATTTTTTGCGGAGGCAATGGCGCTTTTTATAACTTTGGCAAGCTCTGACCCTGCTCTTTTTTGAACAAAAGGCAACTTCTCTATGGCTTCTACCGGCTTCATCTTTTTGACAATCCCCACAACTAGCCTGATTTTTCTAGGACTCATCAAAAGATATTTTTGTGTTGCTTTAAATTCTTTATCCATTTGCATTACGTCTTCTCAAGCGTCCTTTTTACTATTTCTCCATGTCCTCTAAATGTTCTTGTGGGCGAAAATTCACCCAAGGCGTGACCTACCATGTCTTCCGTTACGAAAACGTCAATAAATACATGTCCGTTGTGGACTTGGAAATATTTTCCAACAAATTCAGGCGGAAGCCTGCATCTTCTTGACCACGTCTTAATCGGACTCTCCTTAAGCCCCATTCCTTTTTCAATTTTTTTGACCAGTATCGGGTCTACAAACGGACCTTTTTTAGAACTTCTTGACATAAGTTAGCCTAAAATTGCCTTACCTCCTCTTCTTTGAATTATCAAACGGTTGGAATATTTCTTTTTGTTTCGGGTTTTCCCTACTGCACGTCTTCCGTAAACAGTCTTTGGATACTTCATTCCGACTCCGCTTCTACCTTCTCCGCCTCCGTGCGGGTGTGAATGAGGATTCATTGCGGTACCCCGTACTGACGGGCGGATTCCCATGTGTCTGACCCTGCCGGCTTTATGTAAAACTTCATGCTTGGCGTCAATGTTTCCGACTTGTCCGATTTCTGCAATGCATTCCGGATCAAATCTCCTAATCTCCCCCGACGGAAGTTTAACCAAAACCCAAGTTTCATCTTTACCAAAAACGGTAGCTGCACTTCCGGCTCCCTTAACCATCTGCCCGCCTTTGCCTTTATATATCTCAATATTATGAATCGCAGTTCCCACCGGAATAGCTTTTAGGGGAAGTGCGTTGCCTACCTCGACCGGCGCCACTTCCGAAGCTATAACTTTGGCTCCAACCGTTAACCCCTCCGGACAAATGATATAGCGCCTTTCACCGTCTTCGTATAATATCAAAGCTACCTCGGCATTTCTATTGGGATCGTATTCAATAGCCAAAACCCTTCCCCAAACATCTTTCTTGCTCCTTTTGGCATCGATAAGACGGAGAAACCTTTTCTCACGTCCTCCCTGGTGTCTTACGGTGACTCTACCGCGGGAGCGTCCTGATTGTTTTGGTAAGATTGTCTTTAATTTTTTCACTTTTTACCCTCCTCAAAAATGTCTATCTTTTCTCCTTCTTTAAGCGTTATTATTGCCTTTTTACTGGCTTTTACCGAAAAGTTCCTACCGCGGGCATTTCTGCCCTTTTCCCCACCGGTTTTTATCGTCCTTACCCCAGTTACGGTAACCCCAAAGATCTCGGCGACTTCTGCCGCGATCTTCTTTTTGTCCATCCTGGGCTCAACCCGAAATGTGTAATTGCCGAGTTTGGCCGCTTTTAGGCTTTTTTCCGTAAATATTGGCTTAATCATTTAGTTATTTAGCTTTACTAACCGTCTCTTTTGCCTTAACTTGAACCTTTTTCGCCTTAGCTTCAACCTTTTTTGGAAAAATTTCTGAATCCAAAACTATCATCCCTCCGCCAAAAATGTCGTATGCGTTTGCGTTCCTCCAAAAAATTGCGCTGGCTGAGTTGAAATTTCTGAAATATTTGACAACGTCTCTGCCCCCATCGGAAAGAATAAGGGTGAATCTTTTGGCACCGGTCGCCTGTGTTAAAGCATTACAAAGCTCCGAGACAGACTTGGTCTTGTCGATTTTGGAAAGACCTTTTACCAAAACCAGATTGCCCTCACTTGCTTTTAGATTGTAGGCAAAAAGTCTGGCACGCTCTTTCATTTTATCTGAGATGTTCAGAACTCTTCTGACCGGTCTTGGCCCGAGAGCAACACCTCCACCGACAAAAAGATTAGCCCTTCGGCTTCCATGACGCGCTCCGCCTGTGCCTTTTTGTTTGTAAACTTTTTTGGTTGTCCTGTTAATCTCGGCTCTGGTTTTGGTTTTTCTCAAACCCACGTGGGATCTCTCTTCAAAAACATGTACCACCTGAGCTAAAAGAGCCATATTGATCTTTTGATCGAATTCCTTCGGGAGAGTTTGTTCTCCCGCTTTTACTCCTTTGGATGTATATTCTTGTATTTTGGTCATGTTTATTCTTTAACAGCCTCTGTCGCGGGAGCTTCGGTTTTTGGCTCCTCGGCGGGTTTTTCTTGGCCTGCGGGAGCCGCATTTTCCTCGGCAGGAGCTTCACCCTCAACTACCTGCGCAACCACTTCGCGCTCAAGCTCTTTAAGACTTCCCGATTTGATTTTCTTAATAGAAATCAAAGACCCAGAGTTGCCCGGGACTTGACCTGAAATTTCAATTTCTCCGCTATCCGCATTAACGGAAACAATATGTAAATTTTTTATTGTAGCCTGCACTCCGCCCATTCTTCCCGCCATTTTTTTACCTTTATAAACCCTTCCGGGGGTCGTGGTTTGTCCGATCGATCCCGGTGCGCGTTCACGGTCACTCTGCCCGTGGGTTCGGGGACCACCTCTAAAATGATGTTTCTTAACTACCCCGGCAAACCCCTTACCTTTTGATATTCCGGTTACGGCTACAACATCCCCCGGTTTAAAAACGTCTGAGGCTACTATCGTATCTCCGATTTTAAATTCGGGTTCCTTTTCCACCCTAACTTCTTTTATGTATCGTGGGAACGTTTGATCTTTTGAGGTTGTTTTAAGGTGTCCTTGGAGCGGTTTTGAAGTATTTTTGGCCCTCTTTGAGGAAAAACCGAGTTGGATTGCCCAGTAGCCGTCCCTGTCCATTTTTTTAATCTGGGTCACGACACAAGGTCCCGCCGCTACTTTTGTGACGGGAATCCTAAAACCTTCTATGAAGGTCTGCGAACTAACTCCTTTTGAACCTAATATGGTATTAATCATTTTGGTTTTGGAACCCCTCGGCTTACGCTCCGGGGCCAGTAAACGAAAAAAAGGCGCCTTCAAAGGGCGCCTGGGAAGGCTACCTTGAAGATCAACCGTGGCTAATTGTTATCATAACCACTTGCATGTTACGAGGGGAATTATACCAAATGGAGCGGGGTCACGCAAGAGTGGCTAAAGGATGGCCACGACAAACGAAACAGGCAGTAAAAAATATACCCATTTGTTGCTTTTTACCCTGCTGTGAAAAATAATCCAAAAAAGGGGAACCGTAGGAGCAAGATACCTGCCTAAGTTTTCCAGAAAGGGCACCAGGTTCACCGTTAAAGTGAAAAAATAAATTCCTGTAATTATCCAGAATGGCAAACTTCTGATCTTAATCGATTTCACCCACAAGACGGCAAAAAGAAGCATATACGCCAAACCTGAAATGAGAATCCTATACCAACCCCATCTAAAGGCACGCAGTAAATCTTCAGCCAGTTGAATCACACCGAGACTGATCCTCGCGGGGTGTAGCGCCTTGTAAGTAAAGACCTGATAAAAGGGATTGGCGGGGCCGAAAAAATAAACATTGTATATTAGGAAAGCTGCAACAGGAATCAAAAAATAAGGCAAATAAGTAACAAACTTCCTTAGACGCTTTTCGATTAGAAAATACATAAAAACACCCGCCATTACCGCCACCCCCGCAAGCCTAAACCAAACCGAAAGGCCGATAGCCATAAACGCCCAGGCAAACTTTTCCTTTTTGATTAAAAAGTACCCTAAAAGTATTAGGAAAATAAAGGGGAATTCCGTATCAATTAAAGACGCAATGTTTAGTAGAACCGGCGGAAAAACCAAGGGCAGGATGCTCAATTTTGAATTTGTGAGTTTGTAAAGCAAAAAATAGGATCCAATGAATGAAAGCGATGTTATCAGATAGCCGGCCAGGTAATAATTTTGTACAAGAAAAGTAGCTAAATAAATCAAAATCGGCAGACCCGGGAAAAGACGTGACTCAAAAAAGGAAATTTTACTGACTGAGTCGGGCAGAGCTTGGGCATAACCTGTATAGTTGTCCTGTTGAATAATTCCATGGCTAAACCGAAAAAACATCAAAAATACGGACAAAACCAACGAGATTATTAACCATTTATGTTTTTGCATCCTAGCGGTATTATAGCCTAATGATTATCGTTACGGGAGGAACGGGGTTTATTGGAAGTTATCTTACCCCGCTACTTAAGAAGAGGTACAAAAATGAAGAAATATTTTTCGTGTATAAGAGTAAATATGATCTTGTAACCGGTAAAAATCTCGGCAGGCTTCCGGACAGTCCCAGATTAATTATCCACATGGCGGCTGCAACCGATACCGCAAAGTCCGACCAGAGGTGCAATGATACCGGTACCACTAATTTGATCAAAAATCTAAAAAATATCGGTCCAAAAACACACTTTGTATTTACAAGTTCTCAAGCAGTTTTTTCAGGAAGACGGGATACGGTTAAACCAATTGACGGAAAAACAAAACCGGCAACAAACAACAGATACGGAAAAACAAAACTTGAAGCCGAAAAAATACTTTTGGAGGCGGCTAAAAAACAAAAATTCAGATTGACGATCATAAGACTCCCGACTGTTTGGGGAGAAAATCCTAGAAAAAACAGCTTTTTAAACTTCTTGAGGAATCTCGTAGATAAAAATTCGCCATTTTCGAGGCTAAATTGGCCGGGAAAAGTGGCATTAATTAATGTTGAAGACGCGGCGAAATTTATTTTAAAATCTTCCTTGGCTGCCCCTGAAAAACCAAGAATAGTATCCATAGCAGCACAAAAATTAACCCTGTCGGAAATATTTAAAGAAATTGCAACTGGAAAGGGAAAAATGTATAGCCAAATCAAAACCCCGGATTTTGTTTGGAATTTGGCCAAAATTTTAAGGCCGTGTATGAAATACTTTGAGCCTATTTTGCCTGCCTATATCTATAACTTTTTCTGGAGGGCTTCAATCGTTGTGGATAATCCCCTGTGGTGTAAAGTTAATGTGAAAGGAAGGACCTTTACATCTTAATCTCAATGGAAACTCCGGCGGGGAGATCAAGATTTCCAAGAGAATCAACAGTCCTAGGGGAAGGGTCAATTATATCTATCAGTCTTTTGTGCACCAAAACTTCGTAGTGTTCCTGTGCGTCTTTGTCTGTAAATGGAGATTCCTTGATGGCCATCATGGTCCTGTTGGTGGGGAGGGGGTATCGATTATCTTTGCTGCCGCCTCGTCTAAAACTCGATGATCGTAACTTTTGAGTTTTACTCTAAGTCTTGAGCTTGCCATCTAGGTTAATGTGCTTACTTTAGGCGATTATCTTTGTGATTACTCCATCGCCAACAGTGTGACCGCCTTCACGAATTGCGAATCTGAATCCTTCTTCCATGGCTACGGGGGAAATAAGTTTGATCTTCATCTTGGCATTATCCCCAGGCATAACCATCTCAATTCCCTCGGGAAGAGTGGCCTCACCCGTAATATCGGCGGTCTTGATGTAGAACTGAGGCTTATAGCCTGTGAAAAATGGAGTGTGACGTCCACCTTCCTCCTTGCTTAAAATATAAACTTCGGCCTCAAATTCTGTGTGAGGAGTCAAGGAACCGGTCTTAGCTAAAACTTGTCCGCGTTCTACTTGATCTTTTTCAATTCCACGAAGTAATACTCCAATGTTGTCTCCGGCCATAGCCTCATCCAGAGTTTTTCTGAACATTTCAAGTCCGGTAACAACTGACTTTTGTGTAGCTTTAAGTCCCACAATTTCTATCTCTTCATTGACCTTGATTTTACCTCTATCCACACGTCCTGTAACGACCGTACCGCGTCCTTGAATGGTAAAGACGTCCTCTACAGCCATTAAGAAAGGCTTATCCACTTCACGCACCGGATCCGGGATGTATTTATCAACCGCCTCCATTAAGGCAACTATTTCCTTTTCGGCTTCAGCATCGCCTTCAACGGCCTTCAAGGCAGAACCCCTAATGACTGGCACCTCATCTCCCGGATAACCGTACTTCTTAAGAAGTTCACGGACATCGGCTTCGACCAAATCAATCAGTTCCTTATCGTCTACCATGTCGACTTTGTTAAGGAAAACTACGATTGCCGGGACGTTTACCTGTTTGGCCAAAATAACATGTTCTCTTGTCTGAGGCATTGGCCCATCAGCCGCGGAGACAACCAAGATAGCTCCGTCCATTTGGGCGGCACCCGTGATCATGTTTTTGATGTAATCCGCGTGACCTGGAGCGTCGATGTGGGCGTAGTGGCGTTTTTCTGTTTCGTATTCCTGGTGGGAGAGGTTAATCGTGACACCGCGTTCTCTTTCCTCCGGAGCTGAATCGATATCTTCGTATTTTTTGGCAACGGCAAGTCCTTTTTTGGCCAAAACCATGGTGATGGCACTGGTCAAGGTTGTCTTACCATGGTCGACATGACCGATGGTGCCTATATTTACGTGCGGCTTCACTCTTTCAAATTTTTTCTTAGCTTCTCCTGCCATATGTGTACAAGTGTGTATTATATCCGAGGCTAATTAGGCAGTCAAGTGCCATCTTAATTCTAACCCCTCGGCATTTCGACTTTACCCGCTTTGGCAATAACTGCTTCGGAAATATTCTTCGGTACTTCTTCATAATGGGAGGGTTCCATGTAATAGCTGGCACGGCCCTGAGTCAGGGATCTAAGTTTGGTTGCATAACCCGAAAGTTCGGCCAAAGGTGCCGTCGCGTTTATAACCGTCATGAGTCCGCGCTTCTCGGTTCCGGAAACCTGAGCCCTCTTACTGGAAAGGTCTCCGATTACATCACCCATAAATTCATCGGGGGTTGAAACTTCGACCTTCATAATAGGCTCAAGAAGCACCGGGTCGCTTTTCCTGAATGCGTCCTCCAGGGCCATTGATCCGGCAATTTTGAAAGCAATTTCGCTTGAATCAACTTCGTGGAAACTTCCGTCATAAACAACTGCCCTCATGTCGACCATAGGGAATCCCGCCAAAACTCCGTTTTCCATCTTTTCCTTGATACCCCTTTCGATGGGGGAAATATATTCCTGAGGGATGGCCCCACCCTTAATTTCACTCTTGAACTCAAATCCCTCTCCACGTCCCATGGGTTCGAGTCTAATAAGGCAATGTCCATACTGTCCCCGGCCTCCCGTCTGACGGATATATTTGCCCTCTCCCTCACCGATTTTCTTGACTGTTTCTTTATATGCAACCTGAGGAGCACCGGTTGTGGCCAAAACGTTAAACTCCCTTTTCATTCTGTCTACCAAAACTTCCAATTGAAGTTCTCCCATTCCGGAAATAATCGTTTGTCCCGTTTCGGGATTACTTTTAATTCTAAAAGTGGGGTCTTCATCGGAGAGTTTACTAAGTGCCAGTCCCATTTTTTCCTGGTCACTCTTGGTGGCAGGCTCAATTGCCAGGGAAATAACCGGCTCCGGAAAGTTTATAGATTCAAGGATAATCGGGTGCCCCGGATCGCATAATGTATTACCCGTTGTTGTATCTTTTATTCCGACAACAGCCACTATTTCTCCAGCGTAGGCGGTTTCTATTAATTCCCTCTGGTCCGCATGAAGAAGAACTAGCTTCCCTATTCTTTCAGGCTTTTGAGCCGAGGAGTTATAAACCTGCTGACCCGCGGAAAGTGTACCGGAATAAATTCTGACATAGACAAGTCTTCCTACATGCGGATCCGTCATAACTTTGAAGGCAAGGCCGGAAAAAGGAGCCTCATTTTCCCTCTCTCGTGTATCTTTTTCTCCGGTTTTGGGATTAACCCCTTCAACGGGAGGAAGGTCCAGGGGGGAAGGTAAAAATTCCACAACTCCGTCCAGAAGCAGTTGGCTCTCAGCGGTTCTGTTGTCGCCGCCAAAAATGGGGAAAAACTTTCCGGCAATGACTCCTTTACGGATGGCTCTTTTCAGAATCACCTCTCCGATTTCTTTACCTTCCAAAAAAAGGCTAAGTGCTTCATCGTCAAACTCGGCAGCTCTTTCAAGAAGTTCTGTTCTATATTTTTTAACACTTTCGGCAACTTCTGCCGGAATTTCTTCCTCCGTCAATTCATGATCGCCGACATCTTTATATGTGAAGGCTTTCATTTTAATTAAATCGACAACCCCTCTATGTTCGTGCTCCTGGCCGATGGGAACTATTACGGGTGCGGCGTTTGCTCCAAGGCGCTCCCGGATCGATTTTATTGATTCCTCAAAATTGGCTCCGATTAGATTGAGCTTATTTAAAACGCAAATCCTGGGGACATTATATCTATCCGCCTGTCTCCAAACCGTTTCGGATTGGGATTCAACCCCCGTACGGCCGTCAAAAACCATTAAAGCCCCGTCCAAAACTCTCAAAGAACGCTCGACTTCGGCGGTAAAGTCGATATGACCCGGTGTGTCGATAATATTAATTCTATAATGCCCGGCCCCGACTGAAGATTCCTTTTTCAAATCCCAAAAAGTGGTAATTGCCGCAGAAACAATCGTAATTCCGCGCTCTCTTTCCTGAGCCATCCAGTCGGTAACCGTGGTTCCTTCATCAACAGAACCTAATTTATAAGTCCTTCCGGTTTCAAAAAGAAGCCTTTCCGTGGTTGTGGTCTTGCCGGCATCTATATGGGCAATAATACCGATATTTCGGATTTTTTCATAGGAAACATTACGGTCCTTTGTTGCCGTCATTACTATTGCTGCCTTTTTCTTTGCTACTTCTGCCATAGTTAGTTAGTTTATCTGTAAAATGATTTCTAGGAAAGAAGAAACTTCTATCTCTACCACCTAAAGTGTGCAAAAGCCTTATTCGCTTCTGCTGATCTTTCCATGTCTGTCCTCTTTTTGACGGCAGCTCCCTCACTTTTGGCCGCATCCATTATTTCGGCAGCAAGTTTTTTGCCGTAGGTGTGAAAATCGGAATTTGACCTTGCATTCGCGGCCGCTATCAGCCACCTGATTGCCAAGGATTCCCGCCTGGGGCCTCTTACCGGTGCCGGGACCTGGTATGCGGCTCCACCGATTCTTCTGGCACGAACTTCCATTGTGGGCTTGATATTTTCTAGGGCTTGATTAAAAATCTTCAACGGATCTTCGCCGGATCTTTCTTTAATCAGCTCAAAAGCCTCGTAGATTTCGGTCCTGGCAACTGATTTTTTACCATCGTACATGCTCCTATTGATAAGTTTTGTCACCAAGCGGCTTCCGTAAATCGGATCCGGTTCTAAAATTTTTGGTCTTATGGTTCCCTTTCTTGCCATAGCTTACGCGGCTTTCGCCCCTCCTTGTCCTTTCTTGGCTCCGTATCTGCTTCTTCCCGTCTGCCTACCTGCCACACCTGTCGTATCATATTTACCTCTAACCACATGATATTTTACTCCCGGAAGATCTTTAACCCGGCCTCCACGTACTAAAACAATTGAATGTTCCGCGAGTTCGTGCCCTTCACCCGGAATATAGGCCGTAATTTCCTGTTTATTTGAAAGGCGCACCCTGGCCACTTTACGGAGGGCTGAGTTTGGCTTTTTGGGCGTCATGGTACGGACGGCCAAGACAACTCCCCGCTTAAAAGCGGAGTGGCTTTCGGAAAACTTTCTGTCTTTGGCATTAAACCATCTTTTTAGAGCCGTGGTTTTTGTCTTTTTGACAATCCGTTTCCTACCCTTTCTTGTAAGTTGATTAATTGTTGGCATATTACCCTTGCGGCATTGCCGCCCTTTCTGCGGTGACCGGAATAAGCCTCCCAATTATAACGTTTTCTTTAAGTCCCACGAGTTTATCCTCGCGCCCGAGCAAGGAAGCCTCTGTCAAAACATCGGTGGTCTGCTCAAATGAGGCTGCGGAAAGCCAACTGTCGGTGTATAGTGCCCTTCTTGTTATCCCCAACACTACCTGTTGGGCGCTCGCGGGCTCCCCGCCGGCGGCCAAGACTTTATCATTCTCTTCCTCAAAGCTGGCACGGCTTGCCAACTCCCCAGGCAAAAACGGTGTATCTCCGGTCGTTACGATTCTTACTTCATCACTCATCTTCCTGGCTATTACCTCAAAATGTCTGTCGTTGATGGGGATTCCCTGAGATTCGTAAACTTTCTGAATCTCGCTGACCAAATAATCCTGCGCAGCCCTCAACCCTTTAATCGAAAGAATGTCTTTTATATCGAGAGCTCCCTTGGCCAGGGCTTGTCCGGCCTCAACCACCGAACCGTCCTCAATTACCAGTTCCAGGGTCTTGGCAATAATATACTCTTTTTCTTCTTTGGGAGTTCCTTTGGAGGTAATGGTGACTTTCCATCCTTCGTCCGTTTCTACTATGCGGGCTTTACCTGTAATTTCAGAGAGTGCCGACACAACTTTGGGAAGTCTGGCCTCGACCAGTTCTTCAACCCTAGGAAGTCCCTGGGTAACGTCAACTCCAACAACACCGGCGGCGTGTTTTGTACGAAGGGTTAACTGGGTTCCAGGCTCTCCGATGGATTGGGCGGCAACCACCCCAACAGGCATTCCGACCTCTACCGTATCCTTTGTTCCGAGATCCCAACCGTAGCACTTCACGCACATTCCATACCTAGCCTCACATGTTAAGGGAGATCTTACAAATACCGAGGTCACCCCAGCCTCATCAATCTTCTTGGCTGTAGCTTCATCAATGATTTCTCCTGTCTTTGCCAAAATCGTCTTTCCTTTGGGAAGAGTAACATCCTTGGCTAAAAATCTGCCAAAGATTCTTTGGGCAAAAACATTTGGACGGGCTTCTTTTTTGATTTCATATCCTTCTTTTGTACCACAATCCTCAAGCCTGATTATTACGTCATGAGCTACATCGACCAGTCTCCTGGTTAAGTATCCGGCGTCTGCAGTTTTAATAGCGCTGTCGGTCAAACCTTTTCTGGAACCGCGGGAAGAAGTGACATATTCAAAGACCGAAAGCCCTTCTCTAAAGTTACTCTTAATAGGAAGTTCAACAATTTTACCCATGGGATCAACGACAAGTCCGCGGATGGCCGCCAACTGTTTAACCTGGTCTCTTGAAGCACGCCCGACTTTGGCATCAATGACGACACGAATTGGGTTTGTAGGCTCCATTTCATTCCAGGTTTTGTCGGCCAGGTCTTCCGAAACTTCAATCCAGACTTCCTGGGTAAGCCGTCTTTTTTCCTCTTGGGTAATTAGACCCTGATTAAAGTTTTCCTCAATTTCCGATACCCTGCCATCAGCATCCTCCAATGCTTTTGCTTTCCCGGGGTAAAGTTTGGCATCAAAAATGCCGAATGAAATTCCGGAAATTGTGCCTCCGAAAAATCCTAAGTCCTTTACGTCATCAACCAGCTGAACAACACGCTCCCTAGAAACGGTAGCATATGCTTTAACGAACAAAGATTTAATAACCGAGGAAGTCACGGCCTCATTGATGAAATCGAAATTTTCCGGCAGGACTTCGTTAAAAAGAAGTCTGCCCACCGTAGTTTCAGTGATGCCGCTACCAATTTTTACCCGAATTTTTTGTCTGACTTCAAGATGGTCCGATTGGTAGGCATAAATTGCTTCATCTTTATCCGCAAAAATTGTCGGATAGGTGGAAAGTCTGGTATCTTCACTCGTCAGATAGTATGCACCCAAGGCAATTTCCTTACTGGATGGGGTGGCCGCAGGACCTCCGTCGCTTGGTTTTAGCAAATTATTTGTCGGGAGCATTAAGGTTCTTGCTTCCTCAACCGCTTTTGTTGAAAGAGGAACATGAACCGCCATTTGGTCACCGTCAAAGTCGGCATTAAATCCGGAACAAACCGCCGGATGGAGCCTAATTGCACTTCCTTCGATTAATATCGGATAAAACGACTGAATTGAAAGTTTATGTAGAGTCGGAGCACGGTTAAGGAGCACCGGATGATCCTTGGTAATTTCCTCCAGGATGTCAAAAACTTCAGGTGGGCGCCTGTCAAGCATGTTTTTGGCGCTTTTGACGTTAGGGGCGATGCCTCTTGCAATCATCTCACGGAGGACAAAAGGTTTGAACATTTCGAGGGCCATATCTTTAGGAAGCCCGCACTGAGTGAGCTTGAGCTCTGGGCCTACAATAACGACACTTCTTCCCGAATAATCCACTCTCTTACCCAAAAGGTTTTGCCTAAACCTGCCCTGTTTACCGCGGAGCATGTCACTCAGGGATCTTAGGGGTTGCCTACCGCGGCTTTTCCTGGTTGCTTTTCTTTGAGACGCATCAATCAAAGAATCCACCGCTTCCTGAAGCATTCTCTTTTCGTTTCGAAGAATTATTTCGGGTGCACCCAATGAAATCAAGTGCTTAAGCCTGTTATTCCTATTGATAACCCTTCTATAAAGATCATTTAAGTCACTCGTCGCAAACCTTCCGCCGGAAAGTTGTACCATCGGACGCAAGTCCGGAGGCAGAACGGGAAGCACTCTCAAAATCATCCAGGAAGGGTTCACCTTAGCCCGCCTAAGCCCGTCGATAAGCTTCAGTCTTTTTACAAGTTTTACATACTTGCTGCTTCCGCCCTTGATGGAACCGATTTCCTCTCTCAGAACTTTGGATATTTCTTCCAAATTAATTTTCTCAACCGCGTTAAGGATGGCGTCCGCTCCCATTTTTGCCGTAAAGAAATCAGTAGCCTCGTGTTCGTAAAGTTCATCAAATTCCTCCTCGCTTAGGATGCTTAAAGGATGCAGGCTTTTTGCGACCGCCGTCAAATTGTCAAAAAGCTCACTTGTCTTGTTGGTAGTGGCTTTTTCTTCTTCGTTAATTGCCGCCTCTTTCTTTCTAAGGTTTAGTTCAATCTCTGCCGTTGCCAAAGAAGCCTGTTCTTTATTTTTAATCTTAGTCTCAATCTTTTCTTTTGCATCCTTTTCCTCAACTTTTAACGTATCCCTTCTGGATTTGAAATTTTCCGCAACCTCATCCAGTCTTTCGTCTCTGGCCTTTAGGATATTTTTGAGAGCGTCCTTCTTCTTTTCGTCATCTACTTCAGTAACCAAATATCTGGCAAAATAAATAACCTGCTCAATTCCCCTTGGAGCAACACCTAAAAGAAGGGAGATTTTCGAAGGCGCCCCTTTGAAAAACCATACGTGTGCCGTAGGAGTTGCCAGAGTAATGTGGCCCATCCTCTCACGCCTGACTCTCGACTGGGTAACCTCAACTCCGCATTTGTCACAAATAACTCCTTTGTACCTGATCCTCTTATATTTTCCACAATAACATTCCCAGTCTTTTGTGGGACCAAAAATTCTTTCGTCAAAAAGACCGTCTTTTTCGGGTTTAAGAGTTCTGTAGTTTATGGTTTCCGGCTTGGTAATCTCACCACGGCTCCAAGCACGGATTTCCTCAGGTGAGGCAAATTTTATAAGTAGGCTCTTAAAATCGGTTAAATTCTTTAAATCAGCTAATTGTTCCATAATTATTAAATTACTACCTCCTCTACCTCCATCGGGCCTTTATCTGCAATTAACTCATCTGTTGCAACCATTTCAGCGCCGGCCGCCTGGGCAAGTTCCGACCCTTCCGTCACGATTTCTTCATCAACCTTGGCAACAATCGCGCCTTTAGGTTCTACCGCAAGGCCCAACGAGTTAAGCTCTCTTACCAGCACTTTAAAGCTCTCCGGAATCGTCGCCTCCGGAATTTCTATGCCTTTGACAATTGCTTCAAATGCTTTAGCACGGCCTAAAACATCGTCGCTTTTTATGGTTAACATTTCCTGCAAAGTGTGGCTTGCTCTATGAGATTCAAGTGCCCAGACTTCCATTTCCCCCAACCGCTGTCCTCCCATCTGAGCTTTTCCGCCCAGAGGCTGTTGGGTGACCAGTGAGTACGGACCAGTGGAACGGGCATGAGTTTTATCCTCAACCATATGGATAAGCTTCATTATGTAACTGATCCCAACCACAGTGTCTTCTTTAAAAGCTTCTCCCGTACGGCCGTCGAAAAGCCTTGTTTTTCCGGTAACAGGAAGGCCGGCTTCGGCAAGTTCTTTTGCTATAATATCAGCCCCGATCTTATCAAAAACAGGAAGGGCTCCTTTTTCATCCTTGGTCTTAAGGGCCCAGCCGAGGTGGGCTTCCATGAGCTGTCCAAGATTCATACGGGAAATAACGGAAAGGGGAGAAATTAGGATATCAACAGGAGTTCCATCTGCCATGTACGGCATATCGGAAACCGGTAGAATCTTGGCCACGACTCCCTTGTTTCCGTGGCGTCCAGCAACTTTATCTCCGACAGTAATCTTTCTGATCTGGGCAACCCTTACAATCACTTTCATTATCACTCCCGGGCCAAGTTCGTCCCCCTTATCCCTGTCCAAAATCTGGACATCAACGACAATTCCGCGTTCACCATGAGGAATCCTGAGGGAAGTGTCCCTCACTTCACGCGCTTTTTCACCAAAAATGGCTCTCAGAAGTCTTTCCTCGGAAGTCAATTCCGTTTCCCCTTTTGGAGCTATTTTACCTACCAGTATATCGTTCGGTCCGACTTCCGCTCCAATCATAACTATTCCGTCACCGGCAAGATTGCCCAACTCTGCTTCGGAAACGTTCGGAATGTCATTGGTTATTTCTTCCGGACCCAGTTTAGTGTCAACTACCTCGGCTTCATATTCCTCGATGTGAATCGATGTCAAAAGGTCCTCTTTCACAAGTCTTTCGGATATAAGAATCGCATCTTCAAATCCGTATCCTCCAAAACTGGTATAGGCTATCGTTAGGTTGCGTCCTAATCCTAGTTCTCCCCCTTCGCTTGCGGGGCCGTCAACCAAAAGTTCTCCGCCTTCAACTTTTTGGCCGGGCGACACCCTTGCTATCTGGTTGTAACAGGTTGAGTGAGCGGTACGTTTAAATTTGGTCAGATAGTAAACTTCTTTTTTACCGCCTTCGATGATCTCAATGTCAATATTCTCAAGCCCCTCTCCATCAGCCTTTTTGTCCAGTTTTACGATAACTTTTTCACCATCAACATACTCAACGACTCCCGCATGTCTCGCATAAATTACTCTTTGCATTCCGGCAGAAATTACCCCTTCCATTCCTGTCCCGACCACGGGGGATTCGGGATTCACAAGTGGAACCGCCTGACATTGCATGTTGCTTCCCATAAGAGCTCTATTGCCCTCATCGTTAGCCAAAAAAGGAATCAAAGACGCAGAAGCCCCAACTACTTCTCTCGGAGTCACGTCTATATATTCAACCAGGTTTGCTGATCCTTCAATAAATTTGCCTCTATACCTGAGGGGCACACGTTTGTCGGTAATGAACCCGCCAGCATCTATCCCTATCCCTGAATGGGTAATATAGTGGTCCTCCTCGTCATCTGCCGTTAAATAGACTATTTCATCGGTTACCTTTACCTTCTTCCCCACTTTTTCCACCTTCCTGTAAGGAGCTTCAATAAAACCAAACTCGTCAACTTTGGCATAAAGTGCGAGGTAAGTAACAAGTCCGATATTTGGCCCTTCGGGGGACCTGACAGGATCAATCCTTCCGTATTGGGAGGCATTAACGTCACGTATGGAAAAGCTGGCTCTTTCCCTATTTATTCCCCCCGTCCCGAGAACGGAAACGCGCCTGAGGTTATCCACCTCGCTTAGAGGGTTTGTGTCGTCCAGGATTGTTGAGAGTTGGTTGCTTCTGAAAAATTCGTTAAGCGAAGCTATCAGCGGGCGGGCGTTGATAAGCGTAGCCGGGAGCGGTTTATCGTCAGGTGAAATCAAGCTCATCTTTTCTTTAACACTTCTTTCGAGCCTAAGTAGCCCCACTCTAAAGGCGTTTACCGCTACGAGCTCCCCGACCCTTCTTAATCTCCGGTTACTGAGGTGATCGATATCGTCAAGTTTACCGACTCCATTCTGCAAACCGATGAGGTAGGTTACAGCCGCAACTGCATCCTGTCTTGTTAAAACCCAGTTACTCTTTTCGTTAGGAAGATTAACTCCCAGACGCTTGTTTATTTTGAACCTCCCCACCCGTCCTAAATCGTACCTTCTACCGTCCGTGAACAGACTTGCAAAAAGTGCCTCGGCGTTATCAAGTACGGCCGGCTCGCCAGGTCTCATCTTTCTGTAAATCTCGATCAAAGCCTCTTCCTGGCTTTTTGTAGAATCTTTGGCTAGAGTTGCCGCAATATATTTGTGGTCGGCGTTTTTGTCAATTTCGGCAAAAGCATTAATTATCTCCTGATCGGATGCCAATCCCAACGCCCTCAAAAAAACCGTTGCCAGCACTTTCCTGCGCCTGTCGATTCTGGCGTAGATAATATCCGCCCTTGTAGTCTCAAATTCAAGCCAGCTTCCATGCAAAGGGCGAATTTCAGCTTTATATAGAACCCGACCCGAAGACGGGTCAAGCTCTCCAGAAAAATAAGCCCCTGGGGAACGGACAATTTGGTTTATCACAGCCCTTTCGATTCCGTTGATGATGAATGTTCCCGAGGAAGTCATCTGGGGAACATCACCCAAGAAAACGTCCTGGGTAACCTCTTTTCCGGTTCTTTTGTTCACAAGCGTTGCGCGGATCTTAACCGGGGATGCATATGTAATTCCTTTTTTCTGCGCCGTTTTAGGTAAAACTGTGGGTTCCCCCAGGGAGTGGTCACCCAAGGATAACTGCCAATTTTTCCCGGTGAAGTCTTCAATCGGAGAAACCGCAATCAACTCTTCCTTAATTCCTTCCCCCAAAAACCACTGCCAGCTTTCTTTTTGAACCTGGCTAAGATTAATTTCGGGTAAGTTTTTTTCTTGTTTCCCAAAATTTCTGCGGGATGGTTTCTTAGATGTCATTCGTTATTGACGGCTTTCAAACACTAAAGGCCCGCCGTTTACTGAAGCGGGACGAACGTACCATTAATGTACGCCTAAGATCGGATTATATTATCTATCGTAAGGAAGTCAACACCCACTTTGATTTTATTTTCCGAGATACTTGGCAACATTGGCATTATGCTCACTTAACGAGCTGGCGTAGTGAATCTGACCGGTTGAATCGTGAATATAATACATATAATCGGTTTCTGCAGGGTTAAATGCCGCAGTAAGCGAGGAAAGCCCGGGGTTTGCAATCGGCGTGGGTGGAAGCCCTGCAAATTTATATGTGTTGTAAGGAGAGTTTATATTCAGATCGGCCAACCTCAAAATCGGCCACCAGTCCTTGGAGGTCCCTACCGCATATTGAACTGAGGCATCGACCTGAAGTGCCATTCCTATCTCAAGCCTGTTCATTATTATTCCGGCAACGATGGGGCGCTCGGCGTCTCCCTTCGTTTCTCTCTCAATCAGTGAAGCCATCGTTACTGCTTCGGCAAAAGTCAGACCCGACGACCGGGGAGTCAAACCTGAAGTCTTGACATTAAACGTATCCGCCATTTTTTTAACGACCATCGAGGCTGACGCATCCAGCGGAAAAAGATAAGTGTCTGGGAAGAGGGACCCCTCCTTTCCCTTAGAATCAAGCAGGAATTGATCGGTAAATGTACTCTCTTTACCTAAAGCCGCAGTGAATCTTGCCGCAATTTCTTCGCGCCTAAGTCCTTCCGGAATTGTTACCCAAATTTCAATGGGGCCGCTTAGAAGGGAATCGATATTTTGAAAAAGCGAAAAGGACGGAGAAAGCTTGAATTGACCCGACTGGAGTTTCCCGGATTGACCCGTAAACTGAATATAAATTTTAAAGGCCAATGCACTTTTAATGATTCCCGAAGATTGAAGTTTATTGCCGATTTGAGAAGCCGATGCTCCCTTGGTAATAATAAAATTACTGGGATTTTTATTATCTGAGACGGGCTGCGTATTGATATAAAACCAAACGCCAGCCACGACAAGCATAAACGCTACCAGTAGGGGAAAAAACAAAAGTTTCTTCATCTCAAGTCAAACTTCTTGCAGAAGCGCTCTTCTATACTTATTGGTTTTGGTGTCGTGGATAAAAATTCTTCCGCACTTAATACAAGTAACCTGCTCACCATATTTTGTATTTTTCTTTTTACCTTCGGAGAGTTCGGTCCCGCAACCGACGCAGCGCCCTTGAGAAAGAAGCCAGGCCTGAATCGGGGCAATTACGTTCTTCAACATAGGTACTTAGAGTATAGCATGGACAACCCCAGGTCAAGCGTTAACAAAATCCAGGAAGTTCTGAAGTATAATGGCAGCGGCGTAGGCATCCTCCATTTCGTGACGTTTCCTTTGCCCGATTTCGGCTTCCAAGCTCCGAATCTGCGCATCCTGTGTAGAAAGGGTTTCATCAAAAGTGACTGCTCCGATCTCTCTTGCAAATTTTTTCGATTCCTCTCCCATTTCGCCCTCCGAAACCCCGACAACTGTTTTTTCGATACCTTCCTTTCTTATAATTTCTTTAATATTTTCTATAAGAACTTTTGCGTCCTTATATTTAATTACCTTCCATGGCGCAGCTAACGGCCCATTGGCGATGGCAAGCCCGACTTTCCTTCTTCCGTAATCAATACCGAGTATTTTCATTATTGTGGTGGAACTACTCTCGCGCGCACGACCAGCCTTTTTGGTTTTGCCGGATCTCCCGGCGGAACACATGTGACGAGTGTCAAAAAGGAGTCTGTTGAATCCTGATCAAGTACCTGGATATCCGTCGGTAGTACTTCAAACATGGTTTCAACCTGATAAGTATAAGAGACTCCGTCATAACTGACATATATCATGTCTCCTTTTTTAAGAGTCGGGAGAAGTGAAAAGATGGAAATGTAATTCTTCGGATCATAAAAGATCGGTAAAATCGAGTGCCCAAAAATAACCGAGTTGCCACGTTTTCCAGGAAGAGCTGTCCCCGGATATTGAATTAGACTTTTACTTAAATCCTCGCCACCTATTGCCACAGTCCCAGAATTAATTTTAAGTTTGGGGATGGTGACCGTGTAAAAATCGACTTTTGAAGTACTAAAATCTTCCTTTGTGGCTCCACCCTGAAACCAATTGCTTGCCTGGGTATAATCCACCTTACTTCCCACTGTTTCGGTAGTTGTTACTACTCCTTGAGTTTTTTCTGTCGTACCGGCTACGGGGGAAATAAGTTTTGTGTAATTTCCGGAGTTACTGTATTTCGAGGCGTAGTTTGTGTCGTAAGAGATAATCGGATAAATTACCCCCATAAGAATGATTATTCCTGAAATTCCGGAGACTACAGCCGCAATACGTAAAACTGTCTTCTGGGTCATGAAGATTATTGTACTACTGCTCGGCGCTTACGGTAAGTGTGATATTTTTAGATATTCTCGGAAGAGTACCAAGCGGCCCTGGCAGTTTTGGTTTTAAAGTAATTTCTGCATGTCCGAATCCTGGGATGGAATTTAAATAATTTTGGGTTCTAGCAATCGTCTTACCGGAAATTTGGGTGATAATTTTTGTTTTATCCATCTCGGGCAGGAAATTAGCCCCTATTGTCACATCATACAAGTAATTCCCGCCGCTTGCGGCGGAGAATTTAAATTTAAAATCTATCTGGTCGCTATCCAGTACGTATCCCGAAGGAACTTTGTCTTTTAAAACACCTTTTGCGTATTCAATTAATTTAACTTTGTCGGCAGCGATCCCTGTTGCATTTAAGTTCAATGAAAGTTTAATACTATCCGCCTGATCTCCTATTTTATGGTCAAAGTCCTTACTTACCGTATCGAGCCCCGCCAAATCGTTCACAAAAACCTGATCACTGGTAACTTTTGCCGAAATATTGTTTATTGCATTTTGAACCAGCTCCCCTTGGAGATCCGTTTCCAAATTTGCCTGGTCGTCAGCATCTACCGCCGAAATTTCCTGACTGCTTCCACCAGAAAAGTCGGAGAGGGATCTCCCTGCAACCATCGCTTTTGAATAGTTTCCGATACTGAAAACCTCGTCCTTGGCAAGGTTATATTGTGCCCCGATATCAAAAGCTGTGACATCCACATTCGCTGTCCCTGGGGAACCCGGTAGAATTTGTCCCGAAACCGAAGCTTGTGAATTTGTAACAAATTTAAGACCTGTGGAGGAAGTAAGAAGAGTTCCTGCAGCCAAATTTATTGCGGTTCCGTTACCGTTTGCTACTTGAACGCTTCCCACGGCTTTATTCCCAATCAACTTTGTCCCTGTGGTAGACTTGGTTTTGTCTCCGGTAACTGTATCGGTGATCACCTGGGCTGGAATAACACCACTTTCAGCATCCGATATGCCGGACGGATTGAAAGATAATTGGGCTTGCTGCTCAAATCTTTTAGGGGTAACAAAAACAGCAACATCCGCTTTTGGGAAAAACCACCAGTAGACTACACCACCAACAATCGTCAAAAGTACTACAACCAAAATGCCGATTAAGGTTTTGTTTTTAACACGCGGGGCTCCGTTTGTTTTTAAAGAAAAGGAGTGAAAAAGATTTTTGGTTTTTTGCAGATATTCGGAGAGCTTACTTCCGGGACTAAAATTTGTTTTTTTGAAGACTGCCGGCTCAGCAGACTGCGGAGGGACAACATTTTCGATTTCATTTGCGTTCACGGCAATGTCCGATCCTATTGCAAAACCCAAATTTTCTGCGGTAACCTCCTCAACCGGAGCAGCCTTTGCCTCATTCTCTTCCTTTACTTCTGCTTCCTCCGAAAATTGGACGTCCCTGGAATCAACCCGGGAGACGTGCCCGATTTCGGCCGCCCCCGCAAGACATGTAGCCAAAACTTTTCTGTCGGGGCTTAGTGCTTCGGCCTTTGGGGTGTGTAGAAATTTAATCTTTTCGGCTCCTTCCCAAGAAGCCTGCATTAAGGTTTCTTTGGCCTCCTCAAGTTCGCCCTCTTTTCCGTCGTAAACAATGAAGCGCGACGGAAGAGGGTTTGCACCCTCGAATCTCGAGAGACCCTCCGTAACGTCTTCAACAAGTGAAACACTTCTTGATACCTCCGTTGTCCCAACAAGATTGCCCAGCTTAAACACCGAAATTTCTATTTTCCCCGATCCCAAACCAAGAATTATTGCATTCAGAGGTGATCCTTCTTCCGATTTACATAAATGGGCAATTGCCTCAGGCAGAACCACGAAACCAACCGGGTTTAAGGAAAGTTCCGTGCAAAGTTTTTTTATCTTATCCAAATACTCCTCGGTGATTTCTCCATTCTTGACCCAAGAGGAAGAGACACCAAAAACGGCTTTGTTAGGTTCTTTATAATTTTCCGGAAGTTTTTGGATTGCGCTGGAAAGAGCCGCATCAACCGCTCCAGTAAGTTCGTCCTCCTCACTCCACGCAGCCCCCGGGCTAATGCTCACAACTTCCGCCGCGTTTTCGCCTATATACCACACTCCCGCCTGAATCCATCCCTCCTCTATAACGAGCGACCAATAGAGTTCAGGTGGATGTTCCCTAGTTGTCAAAAAATCTTTTAAATTCATATTTGGGGTTAGGTGCTGCAATTTACCCTAACGCGGCATATATTCTTACTACACCCGCTCCTATTTTTTCCTGTTTAATTATTTTAACACTACCGATAGCCCCGGTGTGGGTAACGTGCGGACCGCCGCAAACCTCTTTTGAAAACCAGATTCCTTCCGGGTCCCCGATTGTGTAGACTTTTACTTTTTCTCCATACTTTTCCGCAAAAAAGTGCAGGGCTCCGACTCCCACCGCCTCGGGTAAAGTCATCTCAATCGAGCTAACGGGCAGGTTTTCTCTGATTTTTAGATTTATTAAATCTTCTACTTTTTTAATTTCATCGTCAGAAAGTTTTTGTGGATGGGAAAAATCAAAACGAAGTCTTTCGGAAGTTATGTGGCTGCCCTTTTGTCCAATATGCTCACCCAACACTTGCCGAAGCCCCGCGTGAAGCAAATGTGTTGTCGTATGCAGTTTGGTGGTAATTTCCGACGCCTCGGCAAGCCCTCCTTTAAACATTCCGGAAGAGCTGCTTCTACTTAGGTCTTTGTGTTTTTCAAATTCGCCTTCAAAAGCGTTTCTTTCCTCCGGAGTAAACAATATTCCATTTTGCTTTAAAATTTCAATGGTTAGTTCCAATGGAAATCCTTCCGTTTGATAAAGGTCAAATGCAAATTGCCCGTTAATTTCCTCACCCCTTCCGACGGCTGAGGTCAAACGTGCTAAACCCCGCTTTAGGGCAAGCTCAAACCTCGTTCCTTCAGCGGATAAGTTCTCTTCGATAAATTCCCAATTCTTATCTACGTTAGGATAAAATTTCCGTAATTCTTCAGCAATGTGCGCAAGAGCTCCACCCGAAATCCCGCTGCCCAAAAGATGGAAGTGAAACATGGCTCTTCGAATTAATCTTCTAAGGGCATAGCCATGGAGTTTGTTGCCGGCTACCACGCCCTCACTTAGCAAATTAACCGAGGTTCTAAGATGATCCGCAATAATTCTGAAGCTTTTGTCCTTATCCAAATCTGAGTTGTACCCGAATCCGACCTCACTCTCAATTTTCTTAATGACACCGAAAAAAAGATCAATACGGAAGGTGTCGGGGTCACCGGCAACCGCTGCTGCCATCCTTTCAAGGCCGCCCCCGAAATCCACGTTTCTTTGAGGCAACTCAACCAGGTTTTCATCTTCTTTTTTCTGATATTGCATAAAAACAGAGTTACCGATTTCAAGAAACTTACCGCACTGGCAATTGGGGTGACAAAATTTACCATATTTGGGATCGTGCGCAACCTTCTCAAATTCAAAAAATAGCTCGCTGTCGGGTCCCCCAATTTCTCCTACAGGCATTTTTTCCGGAGTGCCCGCACGGCTCCACCAGTTTTTATCAGTTCCGTAAAAATGTATATGACTTTCAGGTAAACCAATCGACTTCCATATTTCAAATGATTCCTTATCTTTCGGAACCTCACTGTTTCCTTCGAACACGGAGACATGGAGCCTTGCAGGATCAAGTTCCAGCTCCTTGGTAAAAAATTCCCAAACCCAACTTAACTGTTCCTTTTTAAAATAATCTCCCAAGGACCAATTCCCCAGCATTTCGAAAAAACTGAAGTGTCTGTTGTCTGCAACCTCATCCAGGTCCTGCATGCGGATAGACGGTTGTATATCAACCAGCCTTTTTCCGTCCGGATGCGCCTCTCCCTTCAAATATGGGGCAAGTTGTTGCATCCCGCTTGACGTAAAAAGAGTGGTTGGATCAGAATCTATTACAAGCGGGGAGGCAGAAATTTCAACATGTTTACGTTTCTTAAAAAAGTCCAGGTATTTTTGTCTAATCTCATCAGAACTCATGGCTAAATTATACGCTATAAACCGCTGACTTATCCAGGAAATAAATATATCGTTTAGCCAATGGAAAGAATATCTGTCGGCGGGGGAAGTTTTTTGGTAAAGATGTCTTTAGAAGAAATTCAATAGCTGAATAGGTACATGAAATCGTCACAATACCTAGGTTTGATCGCGTCCCAAGTGATGCGCAAAAGGACAGCCGTTAACCCCGCGGAGATTCAAAAGCTGAGTAATGATATTGAAACGAATATTAAAAAGCTAAAACATCTAATGCCAGATCCCCAGCCGCAGAGGGGCAACCGAGTTCGGTAGCCTACCTTAGCTTCCCCCGTGTGTTTCGAGTTTTTTGTTTTTGTGAAGAAGCTCCAGAACAGAGCTCAGTTTTTCGGGGCGTATCAGTCCTCCCCCAAGAATTGCATCTTCCAGAATGCTATTTAGTCTTTTTATCGCGCGTCTAAGATCAATTATGATAAGCATCACCTGAACACCAACAACCACAAGAAGCACGGTCAGGCTTATTACTACGATTACCAAAAGTGTTTGAACAGAATCCATATGAACTATTGTACCGTAATTTTACGGGAAATTGTCCGCTCTTTTCCGGACCTGCTTGATGCAATAATGGCTATTTCGGTCGTTTCGCGGGTAACTCCCAGCTCCACCGAGAATTTTCCGTCATCGTTGACCAATACAGGCTGATTGTTCACTGTTATTTTTACATCGGGGTCGGTTGATCCAAAAACCAGTACCGAGTTCCCTTCAACAATCTGGTTCTCCTTGGGACTTTCAACTGCAAGGTCCGGCGGTGAAATAAACTTTGCATACTGGAAGCCGATATATCCCAAAACGCCCAAGATAACCGCGAAAGTCCCAATGGCAAAAGTAAGTTTTGGACTCCAAAAAAATCGCCGGGACGCGTCCGGTTTGGGATTAATATTTAATTTTTTAGGGGGATAGTCACGTTTCAATACCGCGACAGCCATATTTTGGTCAATTGCAAGGGCTGTGGAGAGACTTTTTACAAAACCCAACACCGTCGTAAACGTGGGCAGGGAGTTCCATTTCCCCTCTTCGATAGACTTGATAAAGGAAGCCTTTATTTTTGTTATCTCCTCAAGTTTTTTGAATGATAATTTTTTTTTGACGCGTGCAGATTTAATGATTTGGCCAATTGTATTCATGATCAGAAGATTCTATCACTCCGCTCCCGAATGACCAAACGAAGCTAAGAATTCCTCGGCATTTTGAACTAAAACTTCTCGCGGCTTGCTGCTCCCGTCGCTGGGGCTTATTACCCCCGCCGCCTCAAGCTGATCAACAATTCTGGCAGCTCTTGCGTAACCGATAGAGAGTCTTCTTTGCAGAAGTGATGCGCTGGCTCTTTCATACTGACAGACACATTTAACGGCGTCCTTAAATAGGTCATCCACTTCGCCGTCGACACCGGGAACCGAAACCACTCCCGCCTTTGTCATTGTAGTAACTTCATCTGTATACTGCGGTGTGACCCCTTGATTCTTCAAAAATGTCACCAGTGTGCTTATTTCCTTGTCATTGACAAACGCTCCCTGAATTCTAATCGGCTTTGCCTGCTCGGGAGGCAGGTATAGCATATCTCCCTTACCTAAAAGCTTTTCTGCCCCTTGGGTGTCAAGAATTACTCTAGAGTCAACTTGGGAGGCAACGGCAAAAGCAATTCTACTGGGGATATTGGCTTTAATGAGACCTGTAATGACATCAACCGAAGGTCTTTGTGTCGCAAGAACCATATGGATTCCGGTTGCACGGCTCATTTGGGCAATACGTGTAATTGCATCCTCAACTTCTACCGGAGAAAAAAGCATAATATCTGCAAGTTCGTCAATAAAAAGAACTATGTAAGGAAGAGCCTGAAAACCAGACATTTCATTATAAGAATCAATATTCCTGGCACCGGCCTGGGCAAATATCTTATAACGATTCTCCATTTCCGACATAATCCAGCGAAGGGCCGAAAGGACTTTGTCAGGATCTACTATTACGGGAGAAAGGAGATGGGGAATATCGTTGTAGTGGGTAAGCTCTACCCTCTTTGGATCGACCAAAATTAACTTTACCTCGGTAGGAGAAGCCCTAAAAAGAAGTGACGCCAGAAAGGCATTAATGCAAACAGATTTTCCGGAACCGGTCTGCCCCGCAATTAAAATGTGTGGCATTTTGGCGATATTGGCAACAATGGGTTTGCCGGACACATCAAGTCCCAGAGAGACTTCGAGCTTGGACTTGGCACCAAGCATTTCTTCCGACTCCATCATCTTTCGCAAACTGACAAACTCAGCGGAACGGTTGGGAAGTTCAATTCCCACCAGATTCCGGCCGGGGATCGGAGCCTCGATTCTTATGGTGCCTGTTGGCGCGGAAAGGGCAAGGGCTAAATCCCGCTCCAGCGAAGTAATTTTCGAAAGCTTTGTCCCGAGGGCCACCTCAAGCGCGTATTGTGTGACGGCAGGCCCCAGGTTTACTTCAACCACTCTCGCAGTAATCCCAAAGGACTCAAGGGTTTTTTCTATAATAGCGGCGTTGCCCTTAATATCTCCTCTGTCTGCTTTGCCGCTTTCGACCTCACTTAGTATTTCCAGACTCGGGTACTTCCAAATTTTGACCCCCGCGGTATCCTTGTTCATCACAGGTTCTTGTGGCAGTGATTCTGCGGGCGTCGGAGAACCAACTGATGTAGTCGTTTTTGAAGCTGTGGGATTTCGGAAAATGCCCCCGCCGGAAACCTTTATCGCCCCCCCAGATAATGATTTTCCTCCAATTTTTAGTTGTCCTCCGTTGCCGTGAATATAAATGTTCGCCTGACGAATCCCCTCTTTAATCAGCTTATAAACCTGATCTATCGAGGTATTAAAAAGAACAATGAGACCCACCATTCCGACACCGGCTAAAATTATTGCAGCTCCGACAGGTGTAACAAGAGCACCGATCGAGTCCCATACGACTACCCCGATTGTCCCTGCCCTGCCCAAACCCATTATCGAAATGAAAAATAACAGACTCCCTACAATGACATTGGGTTGCCCCAAGATAAATTTAACTTTGGAAAGAAGAAATGCAAACGATAAAAAGATAAAGGGCAAAAAAATACTGGACCAGGAGAAATACTCAAGAAGAATGTCGTTAAACTTAAGAAGGGCTATTCCCTGACGTGAGAAGGAAATGAGGATAAGTCCCGCGATAGCAAAAAAAACTATTTGGGAGATGGAGAACATCGACTCCTTTTTGAGTTTTAACCTAAAACCTCTCTTTGTAAACCTCTTTCTCTTCTTAATCACTGCCCAACCATTGTATATCGAACTGGAGTTAAACCTCAACCACAAGCGGAAGAACAATTCTTTAAAACAACTTTTGTGCAGAAAAAATCTCAACTAACGTCGCCGCCTCACCTCGAAATAAAATTTTATGCGCAGTTTGGATTTGAATTTTTTCTACAAGCGGGGTGGGGATCAATAGCAAACAGGGAGGATCCATCTTTACATCATTCTTATATATTTTTAGTTTTACATCGTTGTGGATAGTTGCATAATAACTAAGCGTGGCGTAGAAATTCCAGTTATATAAATATAAATCCAGATTTTTTTCAGAGGCAATCTGGATAACTTTTCTTTCATCTTCTGCGACAACTGTTCTACTTATCTTTTTTGTATCTTCCAGAAAAAACCCTCTGTCTTTTTGTGAAAAGATGCGTAACGTAGTGTTTATTAAACCCACAGACGCCACAACTGCAAAACAGGCTATAACTAAATTTTTTCTTCTTTCGATCAACCTTGTCGTAACACTACCAATAAACATGGCCATAAAAGGAAGCATGGGAGTGAAGTAATACAAAAGTCTTGTCTTGGGAACATAAAATAACACTAGAATAAAAAAGGAGCAAACCATTAAAAATAATTCAAATTTACGATTTTTCACGCCTCTTCTGTATAAATAGACCAGGAAAGAAATACCAATAATTAAAAACAATAAAAACCACGGCTGGTTGGTAATAAGAATTTGGTTAAAATAATAAAAAAACGGCGCCACCGGTCCGCTTGTGACAGTAGTCAATGCCCTGTCTACAACATGGAGCACCAAATATGAATGCCAGAATTTTTGTCCGTAAATTATGCTTTCATAAATATGCCACGGCGCCGTCAATACCAAAGCAAGAAGATTCCCCAGCCAAAACCATTTGTTTTTTAACCAAGACCAGTCTTTGTAAAACCAGGAATAAATCAAAATGACCGGGTAAATAAGCAAGCCTATTACACTTTTAAATAAAACTCCGCATGCCAAGCCAAACCCAAAAACCAAAAACCATTTTGAATGTTTTCTGGCTTTGAGAAAGGAGTAAAAACATAAAAGTATCGATGCGGTTACCGGGACATCCATCCTAACCTGCCTCCCTGTAAACCAAAAATAAGCTGTCGTAAGAAGAACTAATCCCGACAGGAACGAGGCAACTAGGTTATTGGTCGCCACAAGAACAATCAAAAATACCAGTACCACCGAGGCTGCTGACAAAATTGCAGATGGAAGTCTGAGAGAAAATTCATTTTCTCCAAAAACTAGGGCACTCCCCCTCATCAACCAAAATAAAAGTGGTGGCTTTTCAGCCCATGGAGTTTTTAAATATGTAAAATTTAAAAAGTTATTTCTCTGGACACTTTCATAATAGACTTCGGCATAAATGCCTTCGTCCGCATCATTAAACGCCCACTTTCCTAAACTTATCAAGGAAAAAGTTAATGAAAAGAAAACTAAAATTGTCAATGCCAGTTTTTTAGTAAGTTCCATTTAATCTTTTTTGAAGGTCTAGGGAACCAAATGACCGAGGCATGTTCCACCATGATCATTACTGCCAGTTCCATCTGGGCAGATTGTGTTTGACCAGACTACATTGTCCAGGGTTGACGAATCCAAACCAGTCACTCCAGTTAAATTTGTATTAGTAAAAATTGCCCCTGTTAAATCTGCATAAGGGATTGAGACTCCGTTCATGTTTGATCCCGTAAAGTTTGCGTATGCTGCGCTATCTCCATCCATATTAGCAAATGATAAATCTGTACCAGATAAGTTTGCGCCTGTAATGTTCAGCCTGACAATTGCGTGTATAAAAGTACTGCCGGACAAATTTTCATTCGGCAATTGTCCATTCAAAATGGCATCATTAAAATTGACATTTATAAGATCGGTGCGGTTTAGCCTATAGAGGAAATCCCTAATAGAACAGAGCATACATATAAAGGGACCGCTTGATTCTCCTGGTGGGCCTTGGGGTCCTGGTACACCAGCGGGCCCGGGAAGGCCTTGTGGCCCTTGAACATTCCAAGTAATATAAGTCTCATCATTTCTACAGTCATCCTGATTTTGTACTATCCTCACTGAACCAGTGTTGGCATTCCCTGCTAGATTTTTAGACTGACTATCGCCATTGGATTGGGCAATGCAAGCTTGAATTATTTCTGAGGATTGCGCTCTTGCAACTGTTATCCCCAAAATTCCGACTATTATCCCAGTACAGGTAAAGAGCATATTCTTTTTGTCAAAGTTTTTAATGGCTGCCCTAATAAACATCTTCTTAATCATAGCCCAACCACATTGTATATCGAAGTAGGGACAAAGCTCAACAACCACGGCAACTATTTGCTAAACTAAACCAGTGAAAATATCTTTTACCAGATTTATCCGTGATCATTCCTTAGTTAGTCTTTCTATCATTTGTTTGCTCGTCCGGCTTGTCAATATAACCAAACTTCCGATTTTTAATGACGAAGCAATCTACCTTGATTGGGGTTGGAAATCACTGCATACATCCGCGGGTTTATTTTATTCTCTTAATGACGCAAAGCCACCTTTTCTAATTTGGATTTTCGGAATATTTGAAAGCATTGTCAATTCCCCGCTTTTTATGGGTAGACTGGTGTCGACTCTGGCAGGCCTACTCACCTTAATCGGAATATACAAAGTGGCAAAGAGCTTGGAAAACGAGAAGGCAGCACTTATTTTTTCGATTCTTTATATCGTGATCCCGCTTTTTGCTTTTTTTGACAGACAGACACTGATGGAATCTGCAATCGCAGCAGTAGGGGTTTGGAGTTTTTATTTTTTGATGCAAATTCTTGAAACCAAAAAGGATAAGTATTTAATTTATCTGGGACTTACTCTCGGAATCGGTGTTTTTATAAAACTTCAGGCACTTGTGTTTTTGGTCTCCATAATTTTTATACTCATCTACAAAAAACGTTTTAAACAAGCGGTTTTTTCTTTCATTACAAGCCTTGTTGTTCTTTCACCACTCCTTTTCCAAAAGGCGTTCTGGGCGTCATTCGGTTCCAATAGCCGCTTTATGCTTTCGATCCATGAAATTTTGGGCTTCCCTTTTTCTTTGTGGATAAAAAATTTCTCAGCCACGGTTAATGTAGCGTTTTTTCAACTAACACCCTTTATCTTTATATTAACGGTTATGGGAATCTATCTATTTTTAAAAAAGAAAAAGCCAATACTACCCATTTTTTTTCTTGACGAGCATCATTCTTATAATATTTCTGGGGAGGTCTTTGGGAACAAGATATGTTACTTCCTTCTTGGCATTAACAACCGTTTTTGCATCGCAAACTATATTAAATTTTAAAAAACCCTTCTCCGTTTTGATTGGAATAATTACCCCAGTTCCGTCTATTGTAATGACGGCTTTATTGATTGTTTCTCCCCTCATATACTTCAACATTCTAGACAAAACGACAAGCCTCTCACAAAAAACCGGATATATATCTGATTGGACCTCGGGATACGGAATCCCCGAAACAGTTAACTATCTTGAAAGTTTGAGTAAAGATAATCAGATAGTCGTGGGGGTAAGACTTGATGCGGGGAACCCCGAAAGCGCAATGTTTACATACTTCAACGGTTCAAAAAACGTAATGGTTACATATTTGGACCCGCGGATTCTTAATCCGGATTTACTTAAGTTTGCATGTCTTCCGTCAAATGTCCCTGTATATTTTGTAGCCAGAGACGGAATTCTAAACGGACTTGATAAGTTTTTCCAGGAAGAAAAACGTCTCGGAAAACCCGAGGGGGAACATTATATTTCAATTCACACCCTGAAAAAGTGTGATTAAATTTCTACTACAACCGGCAAAATCATCGGGCGCCGACCCGTTTTCTGGTAGAAATATCGCTCCAAAAAATCAATCGCAATATTTCTAACTACGTTTGCATTTATCGACTTCTTTTTTTGCATTGCACGGGCGAGTTCTTGCGAAGCATCTTCAAGAATTTTTCCGTACTTCTGCTCAAAAACAAATCCCTTGCTCATTATTTCAGGGTTATCTATGAGAGTGCTTTGGTTCCTATCAAAATGAATAATTGCAATTACTATTCCCTCTTTAGAAAGGATGTGCCGGTCCCTCAGAACCACGTTCCCCACATCTCCTATGCCAAGCCCATCAACCAGGATTTCCTTAACGGGAACTTTTCCTGTACGTCTGGCATTTTGACCGCTAAATTCCACAATTTCCCCCGAAAGAAGCTCTAAAACATTTTGCTCGGCTGCCCCCATCCTCTGGGCAATAAGCCCGTACGCCCTCATATGTCTTATGGTCCCGCCTATTGGGATAAAATATTTGGGTTTGATTAGAGCAAAAAGCATTTCGATATCTCCAATACTTCCATGCCCCGAGACGTGGAGATCCTCCTGCATATCGTAATAATGAACATCAACATCACTTTCAATAAGTTTATCAACCAGAAAATCCACGTTTGCTTTGCTCCCGGGCGGGGCAGGGTCTGAGGAAAATATCACAACATCTCCCTTACCGACCTTTAAGAAATCATGTTCTCCGAGGGACAGTCTATATAGGGCGCTGCCCGGTTGCCCATAGCTTCCCGAAATTATAAAAAGTAATTTATCAGGGGGAAGCCTTGAGGCCTGTTTTGACCTGATGACTAAATCGTTTGGGTAAAGGAGATACCCCAAGTCTTTGGCAATCTGAGCTTTTCTTTCAATTGAGCGGCCTATAAGAACTACTTTCCTACCAAGTTTTGCGGCAACATTAATTGTCTGCTGCATGCGGCTTATATTGCTTGAAATTGTAGTCAGATAAATCTTCCCTTTCGCATTACTGGCAATGGCTTCGATCCTCCCCTCGATTGACCTCTCGCTTTCCGTGTAGCCCGGGGTATTTGCACCAAGCGCATCTGAAGCTAATGCTAAAGATCCTTGTGAGGCGAGTGTCGCAACCTTTGCTGCGGCAAAAGGCCGGCCGTCAACTGGGGTCCAATCAAATTTATAATCCGGAACGTGGAAAATTTTTCCTTCCGGGGTGTCTATACAAAATCCGACTCCGTCTGGAACAGAATGACTTACCCTGAATGGGGTAACTTTAAAAACCCCAAGAGACAAAACATCCTTCTCGGGATCAAATATTGAGATTTTTGGAACTTTGTCCTTGTAGTCCTCAAATTTATCCTGAATGAATCCCCCAACAAGTTTTGTTGCATAAATTGTCGTTTGCACATCCTTGAATAGAAAGGGCAGGCCTCCAAGATGATCTTCGTGTCCGTGGGAGATCAAAACGCCCCGCAGTTTGGCCGCATTTTGTTTGATATACGAGAAGTCGGGAATGACAAGATCAACTCCGAACATTTCACTTTCGGGAAAACCTACACCACAGTCGACGACAATCATATCGTTACCATACTCATAAACATAAAGGTTTTCGGTAACTCCCGTAGTGCCCGAAAGGGCTATGAATTTTAGTGCTGACATATTATTAAACAAGACTCATTTGTTCCGTTTCGGGAACTTTCTTTTTCTTTTTCTCAGAAATCTTTTTTAGTGCATCCGGAAGCCTCAGAAAGTCTTCCTTTTCCTGACGCATCACTTCTCCGTTCCTGAGAGAGGCGGCAGGATGATACATCGGGATCACAAAAAGATCTTTACCGTTCCAGTTTACCCTAAATAGCTTTCCGTGAGTAGTGGAAATCTTAGCAGTGGGCAAAAATTTTCCCATAGAGAACCTGCCTAGAGTAACAACCACTTCCGGGTTAATTACATTAATTATTTTATCCAAATATTTTCCGTACGCCAACATTTCTTCCGGGAGCGGATCCCGATTTTCCGGCGGCCTGTGGTGTACAACATTCGTGATGTAAACACTTTCCCTCGGCATACCTATTGATTTCAGAAGCTGGTCCAAAAACTTTCCGGCATTCCCGACAAAGGGTTCCATTTTTAAATTTTCCCAATAGCCCGGTCCTTCACCAATAAAAAGAATTTTTGCCTCCGGGTCTCCAACGCCGAAGACCAAGTTTGTATCACCCTTCCTAAGAGGAAGTGAATCGTCTGCCTCCATTTTATCCTTCAATATTTGAAGCTCTTCCTTTTTATTCATCTCTTACAAATTCTACTCCATTTATGACCGTATCATAAATTGCAAAATTGATACCGCTTACGGTTGCCCCGGGGCGGATAAATTTAGTGATTCCTCTTACGCTTTCATATTTTGAATGTAGGTGCCCGTTTAAAATAACGTCATATTTTTTGCAGAAAAAATATTTTTTGTTATCTGAAGGTTTATGGGTAACCCCGATTTTTCTTCCTCCGACTTCAAACTCCAAATAATTTTCTGCAAATCCTTTACCCTTTAGCTTTAACCTTTTACCTATCGCAGGGTCAATATCCGCATTCCCCAAAACCGCATAAAGGGGAATTCCAAAAGATAAAACCGTTTCGACAGATTCCGGTGTATTCCAATCACCCGCGTGTATAACCCCCGAAACCCTAATCTTCTTAGCAAATCCCATGACATGCTCCAGGTTTGCGATATTACCATGAGAATCTGAGATTGCTAATAACTTCATTCGACTATTGTACTACTGAGGCAGGAATTCCTTAACATTTTGTGAGGTGACATGCACCGACTGGGCTTTACCTTCAACTAAAATTCTGGCAATTTTCCTGACAACTCCATCGATATTTCGTTCCAAGGTGCGGATTCCGGCATCGTAACCCAAAGGGCGGACTATGTTTGCCCAGACGTCGGGATCGATTACCAATGATTCTTTGGGAAGACCTGACGCTTTCATGGCTTCAGGCAAAATATATTTTTGTCCAATAGTAACCTTCTCCGCATCCGTATAACTTGGCATTGAAATCGGTTCAAGCCTGTCCATCACGGCTGTTGCAATATTTGTCGTATTATTCGCGGTTGTAATAAACAGGGTCTCGGAAAGGTCGAACGGAAAATCAATATAATGATCAACGAAGGCATAATTTTGTCTGGGATCCAGAAGTTCTACCAAAACCCCCATAATCGAACTTCTTCCTTGATCCGTGACCCTATCAATCTCATCAAGAAGTATTACCGGATTTTTACTTTGAGTTACTTTTAGGGCTTTAATAATTTTTCCCGGCTCCGCCTCCGGATGCATTCTTGATTGTCCCCTAAGATCCAGGGGGTCTCCCATGCCGCCGAAGGGGATGCGGGCAATCGGCCTGCCCAGAGCCTCGGCAATGGAATAGGCAATTGTGGTCTTGCCAGTACCGACCAGACCGACAAAACAGAGAATCGGGGCTCTATAAATGTCCTTACTTTCCCCTTTTTCCTGTTTAAGTTTCATGACACTTATATATTCCAAGACACGGTTTTTGATATCGGTCAAACCAAAGTGGTGGGTCTCCATAATTTTTTTGGCATTCTCAAGATCCAACGTGTCCTGAGTCCTTTTATTCCAAGGCAAAATCGTAATCCAATCAATATACTTCTCCATACTGTCAAACTCCGGCAAAAATGATGGGGAATTGGTAAGTTTTGAAAGTTGGTTTAATCGAACCAAAACTACCTCACGGAGCTTTTCCGGCAAGTCAGCATTTTTCGCCTTATCAATTAAAACGGTAATTTCTTGGGCAGCAGAATCCATAAATCTAGTGTAACACGAAGTCCCTATCTACGACACGGTCGGGGTCTCATCTATCAAAGCTCTTTTTACTGTCATCGACCAACCTTGAAGTTGGAAAATGGGGGCCACCGCTTCCACCGTTATCATCTTGCCTTGAAAATCCTGGCCTACCTGACCCTCTTGAAAAACCTCCGCTTCGTCCTCCACCAAATCCGCCTCTACTTGGACCTCTTGAAAAACCTCCGCTTCGTCCTCCACCAAATCCGCCACGACTGCCGCCGTATCCGCCTCTTCCTCCGCCAAACCCACCGCTCCTGGGGCGTTCTTCTCTCGGTTTATCTTTTGTCGGGTCCATATTCATACTGAGGTTGATTCTTCCCTGGTCGTCAATTTCTTTAACTCTTACTTGGACTTTTTGCCCGATGTGAACCACGTCCCCGGCGTCTTTTACGAAGCCGTCCTGACCCATGTCGGTCACATGAACCATCCCATCTTTCCCGGGCAAAATATTCACAAACGCCCCGAAAGGCATAAGTCTTACAACTTCCCCTTCGTAAATCTCGCCGGCCACTACCTCTTTTGCAAAACCCTCAACATAGGCGACTGCCTTGGCCATTTTCTCTTCGTCAACTCCGGAAACACTTACGCCTCCGTCATCGTTGACGTCAATCTGTACTCCCGTATCGGCCATAAGTTTTTTAATATTCTTTCCACCGGGGCCGATGAATTCTCCGATTTTATCAACCGGAATTTTTACAACTTTAATTTTAGGTGCATATTCTGAAACCACTTTTCTCGGTTCGGCGATAGTTTCCAAAATCTTTTTCATAATTTGATCTCTTGCATCTTTTGCCTGATCAAGCGCCTTTTCCAAAATATTTGAAGTAAGGTTTAGTGCTTTAACATCCATCTGAAGTGCCGTGATTCCTTTTGCGGTCCCTGCAACTTTGAAATCCATATCGCCATTGAAATCCTCAATACCCATCAAATCTGTCAAAACCGCAAAATTCTTTTCGTCTTCGATAATTAGTCCCATCGCAATTCCGGCAACAGGGGCTTTTATAGGAACTCCGGCATCCATCAGAGAAAGCGTAGATCCGACCACTGAAGCCATTGATGTCGACCCGTTTGAACTCATGACCTCGGAGACGACACGGATTGCATAAGGAAACTCTTCCTGGGAAGGAATGACGGGAAGCAAGGCGCGCTCGGCAAGCATTCCATGTCCTATTTCGCGTCTATTTGGAGAGCCAACTCTTCCGGTTTCTCCTGAGGCATAAGGAGGCATGGAATAATGGTGCATATAGTGCTTTTCTTCTTCTCCTTCGGCACTTTCCAAAAGTTGTCCCATGGATTCCGAACCAAGTGTGGCAACCGACAAAACCTGAGTTTGACCTCTTGAAAAAACCGCGCTCCCGTGCGTTCTCGGTAGGAATCCCACCTGTCCAGAAAGTTTCCTTAACTCAGTTAATTTTCTACCGTCGGGCCTAACTCCCTTTTTAAGAATCTGCTCCCTAATGTAGTCCTTCTTCATATGATCAACTATTTCCAGGACAAACTTCCTTTGATCTTCTCTCTCGAAGTGGTCTTTGATCGCGGCAATAAATTCAGCGTATTCGTCGGATAGCCCCTCGTGATTAGCCATGTTTTTGACCAAACCGGGCATTTTGTCTCCTACTAATTTTGTGACGTCGCGGACCAGTTCGATGGACGGTTCCTCTTCCTTGTATGTTTCTCGTTTCGTGCCGACTTCCTTAGTCAAATCTTCGATAAGTTTAAGAATGGCCTTACTTTCTTTTTGGGCAAACTCAATTCCCTCCACAATTTGTTTTTCGGTTACTTCCGTGGCTGCCGCTTCCACCATCAAAACCGCCTCTTTTGTCGAAGATACTGTAAGATCCATCTGTGACGCCTCCAAATCGACAGTCTCGGGGTTTACTACATATTTCCCGTCCTTAATTCCGATTGTCAAAGGAGCGACCGGACCCTTCCAGGGAAGAGTTGATATATGAATCGCGGCGCTTGCGGCGATGGCACCCAAGATTTTGGGGTCATTCACTCCGTCAACCGAAAGTACCATGACAATCAGTTGAACTTCTTTTTTATAAGTTTTGGGGAAAAGAGGTCTTATGGACCTGTCAATTAGTCTTGCCGAGAGGACTTCTTCGTCGGTTGGCCTTCCTTCGCGTTTTACCCAACGGCTTCCCTTTATTCTCCCGCCGGCATAAAGCCTCTCCTGATATTCAACCGTAAGAGGGAAGTAATCCATTTCCATCTTAAGAGGTGCTACTGATACATTTGCCATGACAACGGTGTCACCCATTCGAGCCACAACAGATCCCGCCGCCTGTTCTGCGAGTTCTCCGGTGGTCAAGGTAAGAGTACGACCGCCTAATTCTATAGATTTCTCAATCTTCTTCATTTATTTATTTTCCCAACTTCAACTCTGTGAGGAGTTTTTTATACCGTTCTTCGTCGCGCCTGTGCAGGTAGGAAAGAAGCCTTCTCCTTTTGGCTACCATCGAAAGAAGTCCGCGCCTACTGTGAACGTCTTTTTTGTGTTCCTTAAGATGTGCGACTAATTTGTCAATTTGGACCGAAAGAAGCGCAATTTGAACTTCGGGAGACCCTGTGTCGCCTTTTTCTCGAGCAAATTTTTGAATTACGTCTACTTTTTCGTCTTTAGCTAATGCCATATTGTCATGTGGAGCAAAGTAAAGTCACTTCCAGGCAAAACCTTGCTTACATCTTGTGAATGGTACCATGTTTCAATCCAGAAATCAAAAGGCAAAAATGAATTAGATTCGGCCCCGGATATTAAACAGGTGCTTTATATCTTCTATCAGAAGTTCAATAGGACCAACTTCATAAAAAGGTCTTACCGTTTTAGGCATTTGCGCCATTATTTCGGGGTCGATTGTCTTTTCCCATATAAGGTGGCCGTTTCCTATGTCGACCTGGTGCCATTCTTTTCCGCTATCTTTCATTTCCTGTTCGACCATTGTGGCTTATATTAACTCACTGAAGTCCCTTTGTAAATTTTTGGCTGAAGCCAGTCAGAAGGAGGATTTACATCTTGACCTTCCTCATCGGATTCCGGAACTACCGCTTCGGGTTGGGTTTCAATCTGAGACATGGGGGTTGCAGGCTGTTGGCTGACGGGAGCCCTAAAAGGTTTTGTGGGGATTGATCCGGGAGGAAAACCCATCGGACTAAGTTTTACCTTCGGCATACGTGCCCCGCCGCTTCGTAGCAAATACGCAAATGTTTCGAAAGTTTCGGGTGTGGTCTCACTTGAACTGAAGCTGGCACTGCCTTCCTCTATCCCCATTACCAAATTGGTTGCGGTCTCCGCGTCAATCGTCAAACCGTTTTCTTTAATTAGATTGGCGACAAGCTCGCTCGTTGTTGCGCCGGGCTTTGCAAAAGACATAATCTCTTTATTTGAATCAAGCACGCGGGTTCCGATGTGTGCAGTCTTCGCTCCGGTCAGTTCGTCGGAAGAAAGAACCGGAAAGTGTGAATCGTTCGCCCCACCGATCAAAATCACCAAATCTGCCGAAACCCCGGCATAGCTGACACTCAACTGTTCCTTTTGTGGAGCGGGTAGACCCGCTTTCGGAACTACCGTTAATTTAAATTCTCCATTGTCTATATCGTAGCTGACTTTGTCGATATTGGCCGCGTCATATCCGGCAAACTTAATTGTCAGGTTCTTGCTTCCGATTTCGGCCGAAATTTTATTTACCCCAATCAAACGGTTAAATCCGACCGTCATTGGACTGGGACAAAAAATTGAAGTTTCCTTCCTGTCATGAACCGCAAGATAGAGGGCAAGCCCCGCAGCAACTTGATCAAAATACGGTTTTGTCGGTAGGACAACAAGAACCGAGGAGGCCGAATCGATAAGACTTAGTAGGCTATTTCCCATTGCGCACGGATACTATCACGTCTCCTATAGCAAAATCAAGTTGGGGCTCGGTGATTACTCCGAATTCTTCAGATTGTCCGACTGACGCAACTTCCAGTTTCTGTTTTTTAATTGAAACTGCCTTACCTTTGCCGATTTCTTTGGCGTCGCGGGTCAGGACTAATGAATCGCCTTTTGAAATTCTGCCGTCAAGTACCTTACATCCCGCAACTTTCTTGTTGTTGAAGGGAAAACTGGCCAAGACCTGAGCACGTCCGATAACCTCAACTCTCCCGCTTCTCAAAATTTCCTCAAGACGCTGCAGAAGCTCATAAATAATTTCAAATCTCTCAACTTTTACCTTTTCCGCCTCGGCAAGTTTCAGTACATCATTTGAAATTTTTGATTCAAAAACAAAAATGTAGGCATCTCCGGTCTTCGCGTTTATTATGTCCGAGGATGTAACGTCTCCCACTCCGCTATCCACAACAACAACTTTCTGGGGAAGCGAGGCGACGATCGCCTCAAGACTCCCCGCATTACTAGCTTTAAGGATTAAAGGAATTTCATCATCTTTGAGACGCCTAAGGTCAAAGGCTCCCTTGGGTTTTGGAGGTTCTATAACCGCTTCCTTCGCCTCTCGGGCAACTGAAGTTCCCACGGGAGGAGTACCCGTAAACCCGAAAACCTTCGCCGGTTCCCCCGGTAATACTTGCTTGATAGATTTTCCCTTATCATCAAACAAAGCTCTAACCTTGCATTCGTTTTCTTCAGCGAAAATTGTTTCGCCAACTTTGATAGTTCCATTCCTAACAACGACTGTCGCAACAGGACCCATTTTGTCCTTGCCCGATTCGATGACAACCGCCTCAAGCCCTCCCGCCGGGTCGCTTTTAAGTTCCGCCACTTCCGACATCAAAACAAGCATTTCCACGACTTCTGTCAGGCCAATATTTGTCTTTGCAGAAACCGAAATGAACGGAACTTGCCCCCCCCGGCCTTCAAAAAATACGCCCTCCTTTTCGAGCTGCCCTTTAAGCGCCTCTGCGTTTACCCCGACGATGTCGGCTTTAGTTCCTGCAACGATAAAGGGAAGATTTGCAGCCTTAATAATTGCAAGCGCCTCACGGGTCTGGGGCTGAACCCCGTCATCCTGCGCAACTACCAAAACGGCAAAATCTGCAACTTTAGCGCCCCGGCTTCTCATTTTTCCGAAAGCGGCATGACCCGGGGTATCAATGAATGTAATCCTTCCCCCACCTTTGGTTTCGATAACGGAGGCCCCTATACTTTGGGTAATCCCTCCCGCTTCACGCGCGGTAACGTTTGTTTTCCTGATAGCATCAAGGAGAGATGTTTTTCCATGATCGACATGCCCCAAAACAACAACAATTGGGGGTCTTATTTGACTGTTCTTTTCCGTATCCTTTTTTACTTCCATGTTTTTCTGCAAAATCCGGAAGCTAAAGTTCAAATTATGAAGATATTTTTATGAAATTTACCAAAATTTCCATTTTATTTATTATCTTCAGACTTCGGCTCTTCTTCTCCCGGTTCCTCGGTAACTCCCGTCTTAAGTACGGGGACTTTAGTCTGTGGCTCTTCTATCTTCAAATCCTCCGTTTCGGGTTCGTTTGCCCCCAATTCCTTTGCTTTCTTGGCAAGTTTTCTGGCTTTGGTTTTAGTGATTTTTTTAACAACGGGCGCGGGTGCCGGCTCTTCTGCTTTTTCTTCAGGCGCAGAAATCATACCATTTCCTTCAACCTCGATTCTCCAACCGGTCAGCTTCGCCGTCAAACGGACATTCTGTCCGTCTTTCCCAATTGCCATCGAAAGCTGATCTTCGGGAGCCGACACTTTGGCTATCGCTTTTTCTTTATCCAGTTCAACCGACAGATTTTCAGCGGGTGAAAGCGACGATTTAATAAGTTCGGCTGGGTCCTCATTCCAAGGAATTATGTCAACTCTTTCGCCACCAATTTCATTTGTAACAGCCTGAACTCTGACACCCTTTTGACCCACACAACTCCCAACCGGGTCAACGCCAGTCTGGCTGGAAAATACAGCTGCCTTAGTTCTCACCCCGGGCTCTCTGGCAATAGCTTTTATTTCGACCGATCCGGAATTAAATTCAGGGACCTCCCTGGCAAAAAGCTTGACTACGAATTGGGGATCTGCACGGGACAAGAATATCTCTTTTCCTCTGGGAGTTTCGTTAATTGCCTTAATCAAAAAACTCAAGCGTTGATTTAAGCTAAGTCTTTCATTGGGAATCCTGTCCTCGGCCAGCATTATGGCTTCCGTTCTTCCAAGATCGATCCTCACATTCGGGCCGTCAAACCTAAGGATGAGGCCAGAAACAAGAGATCCTACTTTTTCCTGAAATTCTTCCATTATTGCTCCTTTTTCCGCTTCGCGGATTTTTTGATGAATCACCTGTTTCGCGGTTTGAGCCGCGATTCGGCCAAACCCGGGGGGAGTAACATCTTTTTTCTCTTCTTTGGCTTTTTCAATCTCTTTTTCAGAGGCATCCTCAGCAGGAAGCGGCCATGCAAAAACTTTGGTTTCACCGTTTACAGAATCAATCACGGCGTCGTAAGCAAAAGAATCTACTTCAGTGCCTTGCTCTCTGGCATCCCTTTTGTATGCAGCGATGATCGCCTCTTTGATGGTCTCCAAAATCACGTTGGGATCCAAGCCTCGTTCCTGGGCTATAGCTTTTAGTGCTTGTGAAAATTCTGTTCTTGCCGCTGGCATATGTTTTAGTAACTGGCTTTGTCGAAAAAAAAGGCGGGCTTCTCTTCCCACCTCGTCAAATGCTCAATCTCAAATTCCAAGAGTAATTTTAGTCTATAAAGCAATTGAAGTCAAACAAGGCTATCTGACCCGAGAGGACGAGGAAATCATGCTGGCTTCAATATCACCAGCTAAAATGGCATCAAAAATATATGTATCGGGGATTCTGGTGTTATCGTTTGGATCAAGTAGATTTTTTTCACTTAGCTCTCCTAAGGAAAACGTTTTCCCTGCAGAAAGTTGCGTAACCTGATTAAACGTGTTTATCCTGATATAGGGAACGCAGTCTTTTTTAATGATCTTACCCCCCGTCAAGCATGCGCCCACATCATGGCACAAGTCCGAACGGTCGTAAGGAGAGCCGGGTTCATAAACACCCACATATAATACGTTTCCCTTACCGATCCTGCATGAATTATCCCTGGTTATTTCCTGCGTTTTTCCGTGAATATCAATGTACTTCGCTCCTAATCCGACTTCCCTGACCTTGTACCCAATCTCTTGGGTCAATCGATACAAATCGGCGATGGGGGTACTTTCAGGAGGCATCTTAAATCTGTGCCCATATTTTTTCCACGCATTATATAGATTACTCAAAGAATTTTGTTCCTTTCGTAATAATTTTGTTTCCTCGCTGGGAAACAAACGGTCAACAATTCCAGCCCCAGTTTCAGTCATTTTTAGAAATCTTCACAACCCTTCCTCGGCCATCCGCTCGACAATGTTTTTTTGTTCTTTGGTTAACTTTTCAGGTACCAAAACGTTTATGCGGACGTATTCGTCACCCTTACCCCGTCCGTGGAGATGAGGAACGCCGTGCTCACGCAGGCGCATCATGGTCCCGCCTTGGGTACCTGGCCTAATCCTTATTTTTACCTTGGTCTCAATTGTCGGTACGCTAATTTCACCACCAAGAACTGCTAGCGAAAATGGGATGATCACGCTTACGTAAATATCATCGTCCTGCCTTTCAAAAAGTTTATCAGGTTTAATGTTTACCGATAGGGTAAAGTCACCGAAATTAATTCTTGCCCCTTCATAGATGCCTGCCGGAATTTTGATTTTTCTTTTCTTGCCGCCGACATCAACTTCCTTACTTACCCCTTTTACCGCTTCCATAAAGTCCAATGTTATCGAGTAACGGGGAACTTGCTGGCGCTGGGCACGTCCAAAGGGATTCCCTCCGCCAAAAAAGCTTTCAAAAATATCGAAGGGGTCGCCGAAGTCGAAGTTCCCGAAAGGGTTCTGCCCGGCGCCACCGGCAGTATAGGTATAAGTGAATGGTCCGGATTGCCCCCCGGGAAATCCACCACTAAAAGGATTCCCGCCTCCCGGGGTAAATGCGGCATGGCCATACTGATCGAAAGCGGCTTTTTTCTGTGGATTGGAAAGAACCTGGTAGGCTTCGTTTATTTCCTTAAACCGCTTTTCAGCGGCTTCCTTATCTTCTTTATGTCTGTCCGGGTGCCACTCCAGTGCCTGTTTCCTGTAAGCCTTTTTAATCTCATCCACAGTAGCGGATTTTGAAATTCCCAGAATATCGTAATAATCAGTTTTTGCAGCCATTTAATTTATCTCGGCACTATCGAATAATTTGTTCCAAATTTCAAACGCTTCCTGAGCCCCCGGAACATCCTTTACACATTCTTCAAAAATTCTATTTATATTCTCCTCGTCAACATAGTCTGCCATATCAACCATCGTCAACTGGAATTTACTTCGGGCCTGGTTCATGAGGCTTTTCAATCCGGGGTCTATTTGGTTATCCGCATACTGAGCCCTTTCTCTCGTCTCTTTGCGGATTCTTCTGCTGGAAGGGGCATCAAAAAATTCGTGCATCGTAGTAGCCAGTCTTTGTAGACATGAAGCTATTCTACAACTTCCCCTTCTTCCACTTTCTCTTCTTTCTTTCCTTTTTCCCCTTCGGCAGTCTCAGAGCCTTCGGTTTTATCGTCTTTTTTATCAGACGGCTCATTTTTTTGATACATCGCCTGACCGATTTCACTCAAAGCATCAGACAAGTCCTTTGTTGCAGCTTCAATATCTTCCTTGCCGACATCTTCTTTACCTGCCATTTCTTTAACTTTCTTGATTTTTTCCTCAATTTTTTCTTTAACGTCAGTCGGGACTTTATCACCGGCATCTTTTATGGCTTTTTCGGCTGTTGCTACCATTGCATCTGCATTATTCTTGGTTTTCACCACATCCGCTTTCTTTTCGTCCTCTTCTTTATGCTTCTCCGCTTCTTCCTGCATACGTTTGACCTCGTCATCCGAAAGTCCTACCGCACCCGTTATTTTGATGTTTTGGGTTTTTCCGGTGGCTTTATCCTTAGCGGTAACGGTCAAAATTCCGGATGCATCCATATCAAAAGTGACTTCAATCTGAGGAACGCCCCGAGGCGCAGGGGGAATTCCGTCCAAAACAAAAGTCCCGAGGGTTTTATTGTCCGCACTCATGGGACGTTCGCCTTGGGTTACTACTATCTGGACTTGAGTTTGGTTGTCGCTGGCTGTAGAAAAGACTTCGGTCTTACTTGTGGGAACTGTCGTATTTCGCGGAATCATGGGAGTGGCAATATTTCCCATGGTTTCGATGGCCAAAGTCAAAGGGGTAACATCAAGAAGAAGTATGTCTTTGACTTCGCCTCCCAAAACTCCACCTTGAATCGCGGCTCCGATGGCAACAACCTCGTCGGGGTTAACTGATTGATTCGGGTTTTTACCAAAGAAATCTTTAACGACCTGGACCACTCTCGGCATACGCGTCATTCCTCCGACCATGATCACTTCATCAACATCGTGAGCGTCAAGTTTGGCATCTTTGAGACAAGCCTCAACCGGTTTAATCGTCTTTTGTATAAGGTCCTCCACCAAACTTTCAAGTTTGGCACGGGTCAATTTCATCGTTAAGTGAAGCGGTTGGCCATCACGCTGGGTAATGTAGGGTTGATTAATTTCTACTTCCTCAGCAGCCGAGAGCTCAATTTTGGCTTTTTCGGCAGCATCCCTTACTCTCTGATATGCCTGTGCATCGGCTTTAAGATCCACCGAATTTTCTTTTTTGAATTCGGAAACAATATGATCGACGATTACTGCATCGAAATCGTCTCCTCCAAGATGAGTATCCCCGTTTGTAGCTTTGACTTCTATTACTCCCGTTCCTTCGTCAAGACCGACCTCAATAATCGAAATATCGAAAGTTCCGCCTCCAAGATCATAAACGGCCACCTTTTCGTCTTTCTTTTTATCCATTCCATAAGCAAGAGCTGCAGCAGTTGGTTCGTTTATAATTCTTTCAACTTTAAGTCCGGCAATTTCCCCAGCCTGTTTCGTGGCTTGACGCTGGGCATCGTCAAAATATGCGGGGACGGTGATGACCGCTTGTTCAACTTTTTCTCCGAGGTAGGCCTCTGCATCTTTCTTCAGCTTTATCAAAATCTTAGCCGAAATTTCCTGAGGAGTGTAAGTTTTACCTTCAATTTCAATATCGGCGATCCCGCCTTTACCCTCTATAATTTTGTATGGGACCATTTCGGCCGTTCTTTTTACTTCTTTGTCTTCAAATCTTCGGCCCATCAAACGTTTTACCGAGTAGATAGTATTTTTGGCATTAAGAATCATCTGCCTCTTGGCAACGTCCCCAATGAGGTTCTTGACAGGCTCAACAACCGATGGGGTAGTATTTCTGCCGGTATCAACAGCCGGGACGACTTTGGGGCGACCGCCCTCCATCACCGCAACACAAGAATTTGTTGTACCTAAATCGATTCCGATTATTTTTCCCATTTTATTTCTTAGACACTTTTACTTTGGCGTGTCTGACAACCATACCATCTTCAAATTTCCAACCCACCAGCACCACCTCTGAGATCTTATTATCGCTCTCGCCTTTTACAACTTCAATAGCCTCCATAACCTCCGGGGCAAAAATATCTCCCTCTCTTGGCCTAATCTCACTGAAACCCTCTTCGCTGAGAATTTTTTTAAATTCGTCCAGGCTTATTGCCAGTCCCTGGTCCTGCAAATGTTCCTGTGCACTTTCCAAATTGTCCAAAACCGGTAAGAGTCTGATAATAATCCCTACAGATGCTATTTTACCCGAATCGGCCCTTTCTCTGTCAATCCTTTTACTTAAATTGTCGTAATCGGCCAACGCTCTCGCCAGCATCGCTTTTACCGTCTCCAGCTCCTCATGGGCCCTGTCCACATTTTTAATTTTTATCTTTTGCGCATCAGATGATGCGGTTTTTTTGGTTTTTTTGTTATCCATTTGCGACTTCCTCAATTAAGCCCCCATAATATCTTAAAATCGGAATCACTGTCTCGTAATTTGATCTTGTGGGACCAATCACCCCGAGAGCGCACGGTTTACCTTTTATGTTGAAATGCGTAGCAATAATCCCGACTGGAATAAGTTCTGGCCAACCAATCTCTTCGCCAAATAAAACTTCCAGCGGGGAAGTTGGCTCACCCATACCAAAAAACAGTCTGTCCATTTTGTCAAACTCGTCAAAAATTGAAAAAAGGCTTTGACAGGCTGCCGTCTCGGCAAATTCAGGATTGTTAAAAATGTATGAATGCCCTGCCTGCCAAAATCTATCCTTTTTGTCTTTAAGTGCCGCAACCGCCAAAGATTTTGTCCTTGCCGCCAGTGCGTGCGTTGCCTCATCCATAAGTTCATCTATATTGTCCCGCACACCCCAGACTTCTTCCTTGGCACGAACCTCATCCACAAGACTCATTTGTTTTTCCTCCATAAGCTGGTTTATATAAAATTTCATTGCTACAGGAGTCGGAATCCTACCTGCCGAGGCATGGGGTTGTTTTAGATAGCCGGCTTTGGTTAAAGCCACCATCTCATTTCTTATTGTCGCGGGGGAAACCCCGAGGTTGTATTTCTTGTCCATCGCCTCGCTCCCAACCGGTTCGGCTGTGGAAATATATTCATTAATGATGGTCTTAAGGATTTGAGTTTGTCTTGATGTAAGCCCGTCAGTCATAGGTTAGCAGTATCATACCTCGAGTGCTAAAAGATGTCAAGTCCCCTTTATGAGAGGCTGAAAGACGAAATACTATTGAACCTGAGTATCCGTGACCGGAGTGATAGGTTCCTGTTCTTTCGGAGGCAGAGGGGGAAGCGTTCTTTTTACCATGATCCGCCTGACAACTCTTATGAAATATCTCGCCTCCTCGATCTTGAAAAGGAGAGATACAAGCGTATAAATAAGGGCACCTACTAAAAATGTCATAACCGTTAAAATTATTACGTTCCCTGTGTAACGGGTATCAAGCATGAATCTTTCAAAAGGGAATGTCTTGGTTACCTCCAACCCGCTTAAAAATGAGAGTCTTTTTACCCAGACCGACTTGTCAAAAATCTTGAGTATAAAAAACATGGCTCCTCCCGAAATTGTCGTTGCACCGAGAATTTTTAAAACATGAATAATTAGTTTAGAACTAATTATTCCTCCGACTTTTTTATCAATTAGGATTAACAAAATTATTGCCTCAACGATAGTACTCACTGCGAATGACGCAGCAAGGGCCCAAACCTCAAGATGAAATCCTTTCACCAGAATAAAATCACCAACAACCAGAATTGCAAGCCCTATGAAAGAAATTAGTACCGGGGTTTTTGTGTCGTGCAGAGCAAAAAATGCCCTGGCAAGAACCGACATCAGGGTCTGGGAAACTGTTGCAATAGCAAAGACCGAAAGAATTGTTCCGGTTTGTATCGTTGCCTCCCAATCAAAAATTTTTGTCCCGTAAATAAGACGTACAACGGGGATTCTGAGTGCAATCAGTGCCGCCGAAAGAGGCAAAGTGAAAAATATTGCTTGATAAATTGCAGCCAAAAGGATTTTTCTGTATTCTTTCCAATCTCCCTCAACACTAGAAAGCATGGGCAAGACTGCTTTTGCCAAGGATGTGCCAAAAAGTGTCACGGGCAGAAGTTGAAGAGAATTTGCAAAGGTATAGTAGGTGTAGGAGGCCTGAGAAATAATTGATGAAAGAAAAAGTTCGGCACTTTTGCCAATCTGGTCAAAAGCCAAGTCGATTACCCTCGGGAGGGCAAGCTGCCCGATCTTTTTAACGCCGTCATCCGGCCTCAGATCAAAGGTAAACCTGAAGCCAAGTTTTCTTGATAACGGATATTGAATGATAAAGTGGGCAAAAGCACCGATTACAACTCCGACGGCCGGAGCGGTCAACCCCAGGTAGGGTGTCAGTATGACGGTACCGAGAATTATTCCGAGATTATAAAAAATCGGTGCAAGGGCGGGTATTAAAAATCTTCTCAGGGATTCAAGAACACCCGTTAAAACATAACTTATGACAAAGAATCCTTGTGCAGCAAAAAGAATCCGGGCCAGAAATGCTATTTCAGCCGTTCCGGCGACGCCGTACCCCGGAGCAATAACAGAATAAATTTTTACGGCTCCGAATCCGACAATGGCTACGGCAAAAAGGAGAATCGCCAGACCAATCGAAACGACTTTCCCTGCAAGTAGCCAGGCTTTTGCCTCGCCTTCTTTTAAAGTCTTGGTAAAAACCGGAATAAATGCGGATGAGAAAGTTCCAAAAACCAAAACCTGGAATATCGCATCGGGAAGCCTAAAGGCGGCAAAAAAAAGCGAAAGGGAATCGGGAGTAAAATAGCTGGCCAGCACCCTCTGCCTTATAAGCCCCAATACCATAGAGACAACAATCATAACCATGATAAGACTCGTCGCAGATAGAACCGAATTTTGTTGGGAGTTTATTATCCGTTTGCCCTTGGCTATTAGATCTTCCATTTCAGCTTTGTTTCGATTATACTCACCATATGCCTGTAACGACAACCGCCAAAAGAGCCCTGCGGGGTTCCAAAAAAAAAGAGTCCATAAATAAAATAATTCTCGGCCAGCTTGAAGTGGCCGTCAGAATTGCACGAAAGGCAAAATCCACAGAAAAAATTCTTAAAGCGGTATCTTTGGCGGATCGAGCGGCAAAGAAAAAGGTAATTCACAAAAAAAAGGCCGGAAGGATTAAATCTCAGCTTTCCAAACTGTTGCCAAAGTCTGTGAAACCGCAAGGTAAAACCTCAAAGAAAAAGTAGCTTCTTTCATGCTTTTATATGTGTTATATTGAGTTAACGGTTATTGTTGCTATGCCCAAAAATAAAGTTATAAACTTGCTCCCCCAGGAAGAATTTGATGTTTCCATGCTTGGCAGAACACTCAAGTGGGCAATGGGTGCTTTCAGGGTGATAGTTATTGTTACCGAGATGATTGTCATGGGCGCTTTTTTGTCACGTTTTTGGTTAGACGCGCAAAACTCGGACCTAAGCAATTCTATTAAGATTAAAAGCGCTCAGATTACTGCCCAAGCCGCGGTAGAAAAAGAGTTCAGAAGCGTTCAGTCAAAACTTGCCATCGTCAAGCAAATCGGAGGTGGCACTCTTTCTTCGAAAAAGATTGAGGCTATTACATCAAGGCTCCCGACCGGGGTAAATTTAAAAACAGTTTCTGTTTTGGATAATTCCGCCCAAGTCAAAGGCGTCTCCGCAACCGAACTAGGAATCGCACAATTTATTGCAAATCTGAAAGAAGACAAGTCTTTCAAAACCGTAAGTTTGGGCCAGGTCGATTCATCCGAAGGCGATCTCGCTCAGATAGAATTTTCTATTAATATTACATATTAAATATGGCACTAGGCTGGAGAGGATCATACAGTAGATATAAAGAGTTCTTTTTGAACATTACCGCTCTTTACAAAAAAAAGGCAGAGCTTAGGGCTTTTTTGGAAATAATTCTTTCGCTTTCGACAATAATTATTTTCCTACTTTTTGCACTCAAGCCAACCGTAATTACAATCGTCAGTCTCTTGCAACAAATTAGAGAGAAACAGGATACTCTCTCAGGGTTGACGCAAAAAGTGAGTGACCTCCAAAAAGCAAATAACCTTCTCCAACAAAACCGGGCTTCCATCCAAAATGTTAATATCGCCGTTCCCTCCCTTGCCAAACCCAATATTTTGGCCGGCCAAGTGTTAGCACTCGCCGCCAAGAATTCCGTCGAAATCCTCGGTTTTTCAGTAAACCAAATAACTTTGGTGGGTAAATCCGTAACCAGAAGCACCTCGGATTTCAAACCACTGCCCGGGAACGCTAAAGAAATGCCGTTTGCGGTGAGTATAAGGGGTCCCTATCCCAATTTGATTGCATTCATAAAGGATTTTGAAAACCTGAGAGTTTCTACGAAAATTGATACACTGGGGATCAACTCTTCCTCAAGGGAAGGTAGCGTTACTGTTGTGACCGTGATTTCTGGAAGAACGCCTTTTTTGGGAGATTAATTTAATTAAATGAAAAAAACCAAATTACCAAGTTTAATTACTATACTGATTCTGACCCTCATAACAGGTGTTCTCTGGGTTTCATTGAGTACCTATCGGGCTTTCACCGCCAAACCCTCCGAAAGCGTGCCCGAGGAAATTTCTAATCCCATTGACCCGACGTTGGATCAGGCGACAATCAAAAAAATCGAATCCGGAATATACTTTGACAGTTCGCAAATCCCTGAAAATTTAGTGACCGCACCTATTCCAACCACCCCCGCTCAACCGGCACAATCGCCTCTGCCCACGCCGACGCTGGAGGCTACTCCTACCCCTGTTCCCAGTCCAACGCCTTAAATTTCATAAGTATTCACAAAAAATGAATTTCTAAAAAATGATTAAGAAGAATAAAATCCCAACGATAATAGGTATCATAATTCTTCTTATAGGAACATTCGCGGGTGTGTATTTCCTTAGGATGACCCAGGTTTTTAGAATTGGTGCAGGCGGTGCTGTTGCTCCAAAAGATATCAGAACGGGTAACTTATCGGACACGTCCGCAACAATTTCCTGGGTTACCGAGGCCGCGACGACTGCTTTTATTAATTGGGGGAAAACACAGGACAGCTTGGGGGAGATTGAAAACGAAAGTGATTCGAACCAAAAATTTTTTACTCATAGCATTACTCTTACGGGTCTAAGGCCCAGTACTACGTATTATTACAAAATCAATTCTGAGGGGGATGCCTTCGACAATGACGGAATCCCTTGGCAAATCACCACGGGTGATGCGATCGCGATAGCTCAGAATTCAAATCCGATTTCAGGGTCCGTTATTACCGCCGCCGGACAGCCATCGAAAAGAGCGTTGGTATATGTGAGCGTCAACGGTTATCTTCTTTCAACCCTGACATCCGATGCCGGAAACTTTGTTCTACAGTTGGGTAGCGCGCGCACTTCCGATCTAAAACAAATCGCCCAAATTGATCAGGCAAAAACATTATTGTCGGTCTCCGTGCGGGCAGAGAGCGGAGAAACTTCCTCTGCTCAAATTTTCCCGCAATCCGCCAATCCCATCCCGCCGCTAGTTCTTGGCCAAGTTCAGGATTACCGGAGTTTGGCACCGATTGCTGACGGGAAAAACCCCAGCGTAGATCTAAATTTACCAGCAGGTGCCTCAGAGGAATCAAAATTTAATATAACAGCTCCGTCGGGCTCCCCTAAACCCACGAGCGTTATATTAGAAAGCATCGACGAAGGCGAGATTGTAACAAGTAACGAGCCCCAATTTTTTGGAAAAGGCCCCAGTGGAGAGACAATTACGATTACTATTCATTCGGAACAGGTTACTTCCCAGGTGATAAAAATTCCCCAAAATGGTTCCTGGAGCTATAGCCCTTCAGTTCCGCTTTCGGAAGGACCTCATTCCATAACTATTTCTTGGCTTGACGCGTCAGGAATCACAAGAACTTTAACCAGAAATTTTGTTGTACAGGCAGGGGAAGTCCCCGCTTTTGTAGCTTCGCAATCGGCTACACCAAGTCCGACTCCGTCACCAAGTTCGACCCCAACCCCCAAGGCATCCTCAAGCCCAACGCCGTCTCCCACTTTCAAGCCTACCGCCACGCCCTCGGGAACACCCCGGGTAACCCCTTCAGCGACACCCGAATCCCTACCCGTCAGCGGGAACTTGACTCCTACTCTTCTACTATCTATCATGGGTTTAGTGATAATCGCTTTCAGCTTTTTTGTGTGGAGGATGTCTGAAAATTAAATGCCCAACCAAAATGACCCTACCCAAAACCCCAATCCGGCGGGTCCGCCAGTGAGTCAGCCGGCAGGACAAGCAAACACACCACCGGTTCCTCCGATAATTTTCCCTCAATCAGATCTTCCCCCGCTTTCACCCGAGTTTCAGAATCTGCCGGAAACAAACACCCCCGAAGCGCCTACTGATCAATCACCAGTAGCCCAGCCGGTTATCGGGAATGCCGGTTCAAGTGCCCCGCCGGATATTTCTTCTGTCACCCCCAAAGCCAAGAAAAAGTTTGGGGGAGGAAAAATAATTGCCACTATATTGGGACTCGTAGTCCTTGTCGGGGGAGTTGCAGCGGGAATAGTTTTAACTCAACAAAAGCAACTCTTTCAACAAAAAGCTTCGAACTTGGGTATCGAAGGTACAAATCCTGGTATGTGGTGCAAAGGGGTATGTTCAACAAATCCTGGCGATCCCAATGCCATCACATCCTGTCCTATAGATGGATGTCAGACTAATAATGGCAATTCGTACGACATGGTCCACGTTGTATGCGATGAACCAAATTCTGGTTGTAATGGAGAACCAATCTGGGCAGATCATACTAATTTGCGATATTTCATAGATCAAGGGTGTGGCTCTGAACAAATTGATGTTTTTACCACTAGCGGAGCGGTTGGTTGGGCACATGTAAATTATGACTCCTCTTGCACTAATCCTACAGATTCACCAATTTCCACGCCAACTCCGACACCCATTGGAACCCCGACACCCACGCCAACTCCAACCCCGACCCCTACTCCCACACCCCCGCCTCAATCCTGCAATTCGGTCTGTCTATTAGACAGTGACTGCCCTGTCGGAATGGAATGCTATTTAAGCGGGGACAGTGCTCCTCAATCTGTGTGCAGAAACACACTGTGTAGGGATGATGGCGACTGCATTTGTGGAATAGTTGCGCCCACTCCCACTCCCACTCCTACGCCCCCGCCTCCTGCTCCTTACTGCGTAGCGGTTACAACATATAGTGCTAGCTGGGCACTGATTCCTGAAAGTGGGCGCTCTTCTCTCACGGCTGGAACAACCATCAATTTCTGCGTCTCGGGTTACGCCGCTAACGGAACTTTTGATAAAGCAAGGTTTACCATAACCCGAAATGGCGTTGTAGGAACACCACTAGAAACTACGGTAAAAAGACCTGGTTCAAGTGATTTTTGCAAGTCTTATACAATTCAAGCCGGAACAACGAGTATTAATGTCAAAGGAGAAATACACGATTCTCTTTATGGGTGGTTTGGCGGCATTAGTGTTGATTAAAAAATGAAAAAATCAATCGGTAAACTCGGAACAATTCTGATAATTCTTGTGACAGTCATTCTCGCGGGAGTGGCGATATTCACTGCCCTCAGACTTTACCAACTCAGGCAGCAGTCGGTAGCCCCTAACGTTCCTTCCAGCCAGCCTAAGGCGGTGACAAATTGTACTACTGAAGTGATGCCTTGCCCGCCCGGAGCAGATAAAGAATTTGCACGCAGAGTTCCGCCCGATTGTGAGTTTGAATCTTGTTATACGACAAATAATTGTATTCTGGAAGTAACACAGTGTCCCGATGGTACTTGGGTTCCCAGAATTCCCCCCGAATGCAATTTTGCCCCCTGTGCAGGATCCTGCTTAATAGGTTTTACGCTATCGACGCAAACGTCTAGTCCAACACCTACGGCTACTGCAACATCAACCAGTAGTCCAACCAGCACTCCAACAGGCAGTCCGGGAGCTTCTGCAACACCGACCCCAACACCCGGAAAGACGGTAACACCTGCACCTACAGCAACCCCGACCGCTCCTGCTCTGCCCGTTTCCGGAACGGATTGGCCGACGGTTTTCGGAGTTGCTATTGGATTTTTCGTAATAATCGGCTCGCTCCTTTTGGCACTTTAGTTCAATATTATGGCGGTAATACTCTCTCTACTGACACCTGCCTTGGATTTTGTCCGCACCAATTTCTATCAAATTATTGTAATCTTTGTAATCGCAGCAGTATCTTTACTCGCCTTTACTTTTACCGTTTCTTCTCTCAAAAACATGAAGTCGGAAATTTTTTCCTACTATCCGTTTGACCGTTTTTTTCCACAGTCCGGCCGTTGGTCAGTCCTTTATTTTTTTATATTAGTCATATTTTTAGTGGGACTAATTTATTTTTTTGCTAAAGGCGGTTTTTATCTTGGCCCAGCGTAACGTTGCCAAATTCGGATCTGACCGACCTTCGTTTACCTCCAACTAGACACCCAGTAGTAGCTTTTGTCGAACCACAGTGGAATTCGTAGACCCGCCCAATGTGGATAAAAATAAATAAATGCAATAAGGGTAATAAATAAATAAGCAAATATTAATTTAGGAGTCCGGCGCAACACATACGCTGTAGCTATTGCTAAAAACGGGATAGAAGGAAGGTAGTGGTATAAAAACATAATTCTTGGCGAAACCGCCCAAGGTACAAAGAAAATCAAATAACAAAAAATAACAAATCCAAGTTTTTTGTTACGTTCCGCAAAGGCGAATACTGCAGATATTGTTACCGAGGTCAGGCCGAACCAGAAACCCAGAGGGTTTCCCATTGCATAGATTCTTGCCACCATTCCCCCTATCTCTTGGCTTGTATAAAGATATATTGGTCGAATAAGAAGGGGCCAAGTCCACCAGGATGACGTGTAAGGATGTGTTGCGCGAAGGCCCGTGTGATACCACCACATTTGTTTCTGCATTCCCCACCAAATTGATAAACCGTGCCCCGTCAAAAACATCGGAAGGTAGCTTAGGAGGTAAACGGTAATAGGCAGAAACAAAAAATAAATAAAGGTTGATAATTTAAATTTATTTTTTCGCCTAAGCCAAAGAATAAAAAGAATCGGGATTGCCCAAATAGCTGACCACTTTGAGGCGAGGGCTAAACCAAAAGACAATGCCGAAGCAAAATCTCTTTGTTTCATAAATAAGTAGATCGACAGAAGTGCAAATAATAGTATGTAGGAATCATTCATCCCGATCCTACTCATGACAAGAGCAAGTCCGTCGAGAGAAAGAGCGGCAGCGGCAAGTAGTCCGGTTGTCTCATCCTTAAAAAGTTCTTTTGCCAAAAGGTAGACGAGAAACACCGACCCCACCCCCAAGATGGCCCCCGGAACTCTCCACCCGAACGAATTTTCACCGAATATTAGCATCCCCAAAACCATTCCAAGCTTAGCAATCGGGGGATGGGTCCACTCGTAGGCAAAACCCGCGGGAGGTGTATTCCACCACTCCCAAGCCTTGGAATCTCCGTGCAAAATTACCCGGGCAGTGAATGCATGATAAACCTCATCAAAATATTCGTTTTTGGGGGATCCTAAATTAAAAGTTCTTGTCACAAAAGCAAACATTAGTATTAAAATCAGAAAAAGTTTGGCTTTCTGAGGACTGATGGAAATTTTTGGTAATTTTACCCGAACTTTAGTTGCATTTCTTTTCTTCAAACCATGAATAAATTTATTTGCCGTTAGGATTACTTTTCCCCACTCCATTCTCAGATTTCGGGCAAATGAATAAAAAATAAAAACAACAAGGCCGATATTTATAACTTCTAAAAGTTTAATAGCAAAATCGGAAAAAACCTGTCTAAAATTATCAGTAATCCACACATAGGCATAGTAAAGGTTAGCCATATATGTAAGGGAAAATCCAAGATAGGGAATTAAAAATAGCGGATTCTCAATAGCAATAATCGCAAGCGGGGCAAAAACCGGAAGTAAATGTCTCTCATGCATCCTAGTAAAAAACATAAAACTGGCGGCAAAAATTAAAGCTGAAAGATAATAGGGTGCTTGCTTCTTCTTCCAAAGTTTAAAACACGCAAACAAAGTTAAAAATGAAACCAGTATATAACCGCCAATTTGGTAATAAATATTATCCGGCCTCCAAAATTCAAAAAGTCCCCAAAAGTTAAAGGCGTTAACGGAAGTGTAGGGATACTGATTGAGAGATAACCCAAGCCGTTCGTAAATGAAGGATGTCAGATTCCCGTGGTTCCAAAACGGGATAAAACCAGTAACAAATATCGCCATACCGATTAACAAATAAATAAATACTTTTTGCACATTCCATCTTTCCTTAAGCATTATTACTAGAATTACAGGAAGCATAAATGCCGTTTGCGGCTTAATCAATGTCCCCACCGCCAAACTAATAGCCGACAAAATAAAACTGAAGGGTATTAAATAAATTGAGAGAATTGAAGTTAATGCAGTCAGGGAATCAACCTGTCCCCAAAGGGAGGAATTAGCTAAAATGGCAGGATTAAAAAGGTAAATTCCCGCTCCAATGATCGCCCATCTTGACCCCTTGGTTTTTACTAAAATTCTGTAAATTAGATAACCCGTGACCAAATCGGCCAGCATCGCAGGCAATTTATAAAGCACTACGTCAGGAACAAAATTTCGAATTTTCCCAAGAAAATACAAAACATAAAGATATCCGGGCAAATAGTCACTCCAGGAATTATAAAAAATCTTGAAGCCGTCTTTAACCAACATCAAACTCCAGCTGATAAAGGTTCCCTGATCAAGACGAAGTGTACCGAAAGCCGAGAAGATAATTCTCACTATTAACCCGAGTAGTAAAACATATACAATATTTGGTATGAAAAAGGTTGTCTTTCTCGCCTTTGTGATTACTTTCATTATTTATTTTATTACTTCAGCAGGGAAAACTCCTTTCGACTATTTTACTAGACTTTCAGATTCTTTTCTCCAAGGAAAAATCTACATAACCGAAAATCCTCCTTGGCTTACCGAACTTATTCCTGCCGGACCGGGCAGGTTCTACGTAGTATACCCCCCCATGCCTGCAATTTTGGCAATGCCTTTTCGATTCATCTTCGGAGAAAAATTCCAACAGCAATATCTCGCTCATCTATTGGGCGCGGGGATCGTAGCCTTAACCATGCTCACAGCCTGGGTAGTGAAGCGTGACAAGAAATTAGTATTTTGGTCCGGTATCCTAGCCGCCTTTGGAAATATAATTTGGTTTCTCTCCTCAGTTGGTTCATCATGGTATCTTGGTCAAGTCACCGCAGCTTTTTTTCTGGGTTTCGCTCTGCTTGAATCTCTGACAAAAAAACGGCCTTTTATCGTCGGACTTATGCTTGGTGCGGCATTTTTATCAAGAATTCATACAATCATTTCGTTTCCTGTTTTTTTATATCTTCTCAGGGACAAAAACTGGTTCAAAAAATATACTCTTTTCGGGCTTGGTACCTTGCCGTTTATTGCTTTCGATTTTGTTTATAACTATTTACGGTTTGGGGTGATTTGGGATAAGGCATATTTTGTTCTTCCAAAGGTACTAAACGAGGTAAATCAACCATGGTTTTCAAAAGGGGTGGCCAATATTGCCTATATTCCTGACAACATTCGGGCAGCTTTTTGGACTTTCCCAAAAATATTAACAACTTTCCCGTATATAGAACCTTCTTGGTATTCGCTGGCAATTTGGATTACGACACCGGTTTTTATATTTGCATTTTTTGCACCTTTTAAAGAAGCTCTGGTGAAATTCCTCTGGCTTGCCGTATTTTCAATTTTTTTCATTGTCGCATCGCACGGCGGGACTGGATGGGCTCAATTTGGTTATAGATTTGC